>Ga0214544_1000018_pt1 | contig 187095 bp, 185 predicted proteins | sample CNSS3metaG_FD_160074 | JGI IMG/M metagenome (GOLD analysis project Ga0214544, IMG submission 160074) | Root nodule microbial communities from cowpea collected in UCLA plant growth center, Los Angeles, California, USA - CNSS3 | ecosystem: Host-associated > Plants > Roots > Nodule | place: USA...
CACGAAGTGGCGAGCATTCCGGGCTGATTATGGGCGGATTGCGGAAGTTCCATAAGATAGATTATGCGATCTTCTGATGTAGGGGCTATTTAGTAATGCGACAGTTGGGCCAGTTAGAGATGCGACAGTCGTCGCCTCTTGGGATGCTGGTCAAACGTCAACGTTTGGAAGGAAGACTGGCGACGTGAAGCGTGGTTGAGACCATGAGCGTTCGGAGACGTGATGTCCTGTTTGATCACCATGTCGCAGAAGGAATTGCATCGTCTTGAACTCATCCAGCGGATTCGCGGGCGCAGCCTGACCGTCGTCGAGGCGGCCGCGTTGCTTCGTCTTAGCCGCAGTCAGGTCCACCGGCTGTTGCAGGCCTATGACCAGGCCGGCGCCACCGTCATCGCCGAGAAGCTCGGACGGCATCGCTCGACGATTTTCCGCGAGCTCAGGCGCAATGCTTTTGAAGATCCGCAGATGCCGGATCTGAGCGGCTACTATTGCGTCACCGCCAACGAGATGGCCCGTGAGCGCAGAGCCAAGCTGCGCAAGCTCGCCCGGTTCTCTCATGTGCGCCAATCAGTGATCGAGCGGATCATCCATGGCTGGTCGCCACAGCAGATCGCCGGCCGCATGCGGCTGAAACGCCATCCGATCTGCGTCAGTTACGAGACGATCTACAAGTTCGCCTATTCCGCGGATGGCCAGGCCATCAAGCTGTGGCGGCACCTGCCGGAGCGTCGTGCGAGACGCAGACCGCGGCGTGCCCGACGGCGTCACGGTCGCCGCTTCAGCCCGGAACTCAACATCCTTCACCGTCCTGACACTGTCGCCGAACGCAGGCAGTTCGGCCATTGGGAGTGCGATCTCATTCAGTTTCGCAAGAAGTTCGGCAAGGCCAATGTGACGTCACTGGTCGAGCGGGTCAGCCGTTTTGCGGTCTTCCTGCGCAACAACGACCGGCAATCGAAGCCGATCATGGGCGGGCTGATCTAGGTGCTCCAACCCCTGCCTCACGCCGCTCGACGCTCCATCACCTTTGACCGGGGCACTGAGTTCAGCGAATGGCCCTATCTGCAGGCTGGCATCGGAACGCAGACATGGTTCTGCGATCCGCAGTCGCCCTGGCAGAAAGGCACGGTCGAGAACACCAATGGCCGGGTTCGCAAATGGCTTTCGAGAGAAGTGGACCCCCTGTCGATCACCGATGGCGAACTGGAGGACATCTGCGATCGGCTCAACTCGACGCCGCGGAAGTGCTTAGGCTACCGAACGCCCGCGGAAGTCTTCCGCAAGAAACTGCTCGCGCAAATACGACGTGTCGGTTAGCGTCACACGCGCAAGTCGCAGTTCGGCATGAACTTACACCTCAAAGTTAAAGTTTCCCTGATCCTGCAAAATTGGAATGTCACTCTCCCCGCGTTTTGATGACGTGGGAATTGCTGATGGGTCTGATTCCGATGAGCGAACGCGATCTGCATCAGCCGCGGTTACGCCGCGAGTTGGTGCAGATCGAAGAACTCACCTACACCCGTGTCGCCAGCACGGCACAGCAATCGCCCGACTTGATCAACCCGGGGTGATGGCGCGCGATCAGCATCCCATTCATCCTGGCGTGCACTTCGAACGGCTCTGCGCCGGTACGCCCGGTCGGATAAATTCGCGCGATCGCAGAGCCGCTTTGGACCGCTTCACCGAGGTCGACGAGAAACTCCACGAGCCCGGGCTCCTCGGCGAAGGCGAAACAGTCAGCGTCCGGCATTTCCAGCCAGTTTGTTGGCCGTGCCTCGATCTCACCGCTGACGATCCCGGCATGCCGCAGGACGTTCGAAACCCCGCGTTTGGCGATGGCAACGCTTTTTGCCGTTGCTGACCCGCCACCTCCGAGTTCGGTGGTGATAAAGATCTTACCCATCTCCTCTGCCGCCGTGTCGTACATTCCAACGGCGTCGATCTCGAGCATCTTGATCGAATAAGGTGAGCCAAAGGCCTTCACCAGCTCAAAGGCCTTGGCCTCCTGGCGCTTGTCGCGAAGGAGATGGGCGGCGCAGAAGGGCAGAAAGTCGAGCGTCTTCCCGCCGGAATGGAAGTCGAGCACGATGTCGGCCAGCGGCAGAAGAACGCGTTGGAAATAGTCCGCGATTTTTTCCGTCACCGTGCCGTCAGGCCTGCCCGGAAAGCTGCGGTTCAGATTGCCCTTGTCGATCGGCGAGGTCCGCGTCCCAGCCTGGAACGCCGGATAGTTCATCGCCGGGACGATAATCACCCTCCCGCGGACCTCGGCAGGGGCGAGTGTCCGCGCCAGGTCGAAGAGCGCGATCGGCCCCTCATATTCGTCGCCGTGGTTGCCGCCGGTAAGGAGGGCTGTCGGGCCCTCCCCGTTCTTCACCACAGTGATCGGTATCATCACGGAGCCCCAGGCGGAATCGTCCCGGCTATAAGGCAGGCGCAGGAAACCGTGTTGGACGCCGTCGGCGTTGAAGTCTACCGTGGCGTTGATCGGCGACGGCCGCAAATGCTGCTCGCTCATGACTCAGTCCTTGACCATCAGTTTGCGCGGGACAGAGGCGAGGCATTCGACCCCGGTCTCGGTAATCAGGATGCTCTCTGTTGTCTCGAAGCCCATGTCCTCGAGCCAGAGCCCCGTCATGAAGTGGAAGGTCATGCCCGGCTTCAGTTCCGTCCTGTCGCCGGGACGCAGGCTCATGGTGCGCTCGCCCCAATCCGGTGGATAGGAAAGACCGATCGGGTAACCCGTGCGGTTGTCCTTGACGATCCCGTATTTCTTCAGAACGGAGAAGAAGGCGTTTGCAATGTCCTCGCAGGTCTTGCCTGGCTTGGCGACCTCGAGCCCGGCTGCCATGCCCTCGAGCGTCGCATTCTCGGCGTCGAGAAAAGCCTGGGTCGGCTTGCCGAGGAAAACGGTCCGCGAAAGCGGCACGTGGTAGCGATTGTAGCAGCCAGCGATCTCGAAGAACGTGCCCTCGCCCCGCTTCATCGGCCGCTCGTCCCAGGTGAGATGCGGCGCGGAGGCTTCGACGCCCGAGGGCAGCAAGGGCACGATCGCCGGATAGTCGCCGCCGATTCCGTCTACGCCGCGCGTGCCTGCATCATAAATCTCGGCAACCAGATCGCATTTGCGCATGCCGACTTCGATTTTGTCGAAGATGCGCTGATGCATGGCTTCGACGATTCGCGCCGCGTTGCGCATGTATTTGATTTCCGTCTCGCTCTTGACGGCGCGCTGCCAGTTGACGAGCGCGGTCGCGTCGATGAACCGGGCATTCGGCAGGTGCTTCTGCAGCGAGGCGAAAGCGGCCGCCGAGAACCAGTAATTGTCCATCTCGACGCCGACCCGGAGCGAAGCCCAGCCGCGATCGGCAAGGATGCCCGAGAGATAGTCCATCGGGTGACGCTCGGTCGACTGCACATAATGATCGGGATAGCCGATGATGTTCTCATGGCCGAGATAGGCGGTGAGTTTGGCGCCGTTGGCATCCTGGCCGCGTCCGAACCAGATCGGCTCACCCGAAGGCGGCACGATCACCGCCTGGTGCACATAAAACGACCAGCCGTCATAGCCGGTGAGCCAAGCCATGTTGGAGGGATCGCTGACGATCAGGAGTTCGACACCCTTGTCCTCCATCGACTGACGCGTTTTCATGAGCCGCGCTTCATATTCCCCCAGGGAGAATTTGAGGTTGGGTTGGGTCATGTTTAATTCCCTCGCTTTTCCGGCTGTGCCGGCTTCAACTCTCGAAAGTGGTTCCGGCGTTTGCGGCGCCCGCCCGGGCAAAGGCGAGCGTGGCGATGGCGGTGTCCTGAATGCCGGTGCCCGTCAGGTCGGCGATGGTGATCTCATCGGCGTGCGTTCGCCCGATCCTCTGCCCCGCAATCACCTGACCGAGTTCCGCGAACTCGGCATCCGGCGCTATAAGTCCCGCGGCAATCGCGTGGTGCAGTTCGCCCAGCCTGCGGGTCTGCCTGAGGCTGTCGGCGACATAGGTGGCGCGGGCAATCGCCTGCGGGTCGATCTCGTTCTTGTGCTCCGCGTCTGAGCCCATGGCAGTGACGTGCTGCCCCCGCCGCAGCCATTCGGCCATGAGGATCGGTTTCTCGGAAGGCGTGGTGGTGACGATGATGTCGGCGGCGTCGACAGCCACCCTCGGGTCGGTTGCGGCCTTCACCGGAAAACCTAGCTCTTCGGCAAGCGCGTTCGCCGCCGCTTCGGCCTTGGCCGCATCGCGCGCCCAGAGCTGTGCCTCGCGGATCGGGCGGACGAGCGCGAGCGCTTTGAGCTGGAGTTTCGCCTGCATGCCGGCGCCGAAAATGACGGCGACAGAAGCGTCCTTCCGCGACAGATGCTTCGCCGCGACCGCACCGGCCGCGGCGGTGCGCACATCGGTGAGATACCCATTGTCGAGCAGCAGCGCCTGGACCAGTCCGGTGCGGCTCGACAGCAGCACCATCATGCCGTTGGTGCTTGGCAGGCCGATCTTGGGATTGTCGAAGAACCCCGGGCTGATCTTGATCGCGAAGCCGTCGAGGTCCGGCACATAGGCGGTTTTCACGTCGACCTCGCCGCGATGCTCCGGAATATCGAGCCTCAGGATCGGCGGCATCGCCACCGACTTGGTGGCGAGCGCATGAAAGGCATCCTCGACGCAGGCAATTGCCTCGCGATTGAGCGGCACGATCCGGCGCAGCTCCGCCTCGGTGAGAATCGTCATCCGTGTCATGCCGCCCCCTCGCGAAACAGATCGGTTTCGCCATTCATCACGCTGAGATGCAGGTCCATGTCGACATTGCGGCCGGAGAGGATGACCGCGATCGGGCCGTCGATTTCCTTGATCTTGCCGGCGAGAAGGGCCGCAATGCCGACGGCTCCGGCGCCTTCCACAATTTCACGCTCTTGCGTGTAGCTGTGGCGCATGCCGGCGGCGATTTCCGCCTCCGTCAGGAGGATGATGTCATCGAGGAGTTCTCGGCACATGCGGAATGTCACGCGATTGTCGAGTCCGATGCCGCCGCCGAGCGAATCCGCAAGGCTCGGCTGTTCCTCGAGGAGCACGGGCTTGCCCGCGGCGAGGCTCGCCTTCATCACCGCGCCCCGCTCCATCGTCAGTCCGATAACCCGCACCGCCGGTCTTCGCGCCTTGATCGCTGCCGCTACCCCGGCCGCGAGCCCGCCCCCCGAAACCGGCACAAGCACCATGGCGACGTCCGGCATCTGCGTAGCGATCTCAAGCCCGAGCGTCCCCTGCCCTGCGACGATCGCCGGATGGTCGAAGGGCGGCACCATCACGAGACCTCTTTCCGCAACGAGTCGTTCGACCTCTTCCTGCGCCTCGTCCTGCGAATTACCGAAGATCCGCACATCGGCGCCAAGGCGTCTGATGTCGATGACCTTGTTCGTCGGTACCAGCTGCGACATGCAGATCGTTGCGACCGCGCCTTCCGCCTTTGCCGCATGGGCAAGCGCCCGCCCGTGATTGCCGGTTGAAGCCGCGACGACGCCGCGTGCCCGCTCCTCGGTGGTGAGCGAGAGAACGGCATTGGTCGCGCCGCGCAGCTTGAAGCTGCCGGTCGACTGATGGTGCTCGAGTTTCAGGCTGACGGGCACGCCGCACAGTTGGCTGAGCGATGCCGACGCAACGAGCGGCGTCGCGATCACGTGACCGGAAATCCGGCGCGCCGCCGCTTGGATATCCTCGATCGTCACCGGAAGAGAGGCGCTCACAGCCATGCACCCCCGAGCGGTAATGCCATCAATCGACCGAGCTGCGGCCGCGCCATCTGATCACCGCAGAGACGAAGGCAGATCCAGGCAGTGGCGTAATTGCTGCTGACGACGGGCTTGCCGATTGCCGCCTCGATCCTCGAGATCACGCCCGCAGCGCGCACTGCCGTGCAGGAAATGAAGAGTGCGTCGGATTCCGGCGCCGCCGCTTGCCTTGCGAAGGCCACGATCTCCTCGGGCGCGATCCGCGCCATCTCCCGATCGTCGGTCAAGCCCATGCAGGTGAACCGGTCGATCTCGAAGCCGAGTGCAGAAAAATAATCCGCCATTGGTCGGCTTGTCTCGATCGTATAGGGGGTGAGCACCGATATGCGCCTGGCGCCAAGCGTCCTCAAGCCCTCGACCGCGGCCGCCGTCGGGGTCACCACGGCGGCCCTTGGCTTCGAGGCTCTGATGGCTGCGGCTACCTCCTTGTCACCGATGACGACGGAGGCCGAGGTGCAGGAATACATCACTACATCGAGCGTTTCGTCTGGCAGGATCAGGCCTGCCGCCACCGTCAGCGAGGGCTGCATCGCCCGGAGGTTTTCCGGCGTCACTGGATTGGCATAGGGAATGCGCGCGACATAGACGCCGATCCGGTCCGATGCGACCAGACGCTGGAAATCCACCTCGGTAGTATGGTCGGTGGCCAGGATGATGAGACCGATGCGCTTTTCCATTGGCCGGTCGTCGAGGCGCGGTGCACGTCCCGCGAGCGCAAGTGCGACAGGTTGTTCCATCAGCGTTCGTCCACCCGTGCGTAGCGCTCTTCCAGCCAGCGCAGGAAGAAGACGGAGATGAGGCTCATGATCAGGAAGAACACGCCGACCAGCGTCATCGGCTCGATATAGCGGTAATTACTATTAGCGATGCTCTTTGCTTGGTTCATAAGTTCGAGCACCGTGATTGCCGAAAGCAACGGCGTCTCCTTGAACATGGCGATCAGATAGTTGGCGAGCGCCGGGATCATCGGCGGGATCGCCTGCGGCAGGATCACATGGATCCAGGTCTGGCGCGCCGTGAGGTTCGTCGCCCTGGCGGCTTCCCACTGGCCACGCGGGACGTTCTCGATGCCGGCGCGGTAGACCTCGGCGGCATAGGTGCCGTAGTGGATGCCGAGGCCGATGACACCGGCAAGCAGCGCCGGCAGGCGGATGCCGATATCCGGCAGCACGTAAAAGATGAAGTAGAGCTGCACGAGCAGAGGCGTGCCGCGGATGAATTCCACCGCGAAGCTCGTGGCGCGTGCGATCGGCGCCGGCGCCACCATGCGCAGGATGGCGAAGAGGAGGCCGATCACCGCGGCGACCGCCGCGCCGAGAATGGTCGCGAGAATGGTGATCTGCAAACCCTCTATGAGAGTCGGCATGATCTGACGAACGAATTCCCAATCCCATTCCATGGTCAGGTCCTCACGCCATCGAGACCACGGCTGACGCGCCGCTCCAGCCAGCGCATGCCGAGCGAGATAAGCCAAGCCATGACGAAATAGAGTACCAGGATCGTTGCGAAGGGGATCAGCGTGTTGCCGGTCTGCGCCCTGACCACCTGCGCCTGGAACGTCATGTCGGTGAGCGAGATCAGCGAGACGACGGCGGTTCCTTTGAGGAGTTCGATGGCATTGTTGCCGAAGGTCGGCAGCATCAGGGGCAGCGCCTGCGGCAGGATGATATGGCGCATAGCTTGATACCGCGTGAGATTGAGGGCGATACAGGCTTCGCGCTGCTCGCGGCCGATCGCCTTCACGGCACCCCGCACCACTTCAGCGCCATAGGCACCGACATTGAGCCCCAGCGCGAGCACGCCGGCCTGAAGCGGAGTCAGGGTGATCCCGGCAAAAGGCAGCACGAAATAAGCCCAGAACAGCTGCACGAAGATCGAGGTGCCGCGGAAGAACTCGATATAGGTCGTCGCAAGCGCTCGCACCCCCGTGAAGCGGCTGAGGCGTCCAAGCCCCGCCGCAAAAGCGACGATGATGGCGAGCGCCGAGCCCATCAGGGTGAGCTGGATCGTTACCATCGCGCCCTCGAGGATCAATCCGATATAGCCGGACCAGTCGATCATCGTTTCGTGTTCCAGTCAGAAATTTTAGCTGTAGTTTGCCGCCCACCCGATCCCCGCCTTCCGCCCGCATTGATCGCGAATGGAAGGCGGCGGGAGCCCCGGCCCGGGCTTACTTCGCGGCGCAGAGCTTCTCACGGCTGGTCGACATGGCGGCCTTGGCCGAGAAGCCATAAGGTTCGATGATCTTGGCGAACTCGCCGGATTCCTTCATTTTCGCGAGCTCGACGTCGAAGGCATCGCGCAAGGCCTCGTCCCCTTTCCGGAAAGCAGCGCCGTCGCAATAGACCGGCGCCCCTTCGACGGGAGCCACCACTTCGATATTCGGATCATTTGCCTTCGAAACGAGATCGTTGATCGAGAGAACCGGCAGCGAATAGACGTCGATGCGCCCGTCCTGCAGCATCTTCATGCCGCTCTGGCCATCCGGCACGACGATGACGCGGTCGCGCGGTACGCCGGCCTCGAGCGCCAGCTTCTCTTCGGTACCGCCGCCGGGCGCGCCGATCTTCGCATCGGGATTGTCGGCAATGTCCTTGTAGCTCTTCAATTTGAGCGGATTGCCCTTCTTCAGCGCAAAAGCCTCGGCATCGCAGAGGATCGGCTCGGAATAGGCAACCGCGGCGCAACGCTCCGGCTTCATGAACAGCCCGGCGGTGATCGCGTCGTGGCGCCCGGCCTGCAGGCCCGGGATCATTGCGCCGTATTCGGAGATGGACGCGACGATTTCCGGCACGCCGAGCCGCTTGAAGATTTCACGGGCGACATCCGGAGCGGCGCCGGAAACCTTGCCGTCGGCCCCGACCGCGGTAAAGGGCGGTTCGTTCGCAATCGCGACGCGCGCGAAGCCCTGTTCCTTCAGTTCCTCGAGCTTGCTCTCATCGGCTGCTGCGGGAGTAGCTACAGCAGCTGCCATCAACGCCGTTGCGCCTGCCGCCGTTGCTATCAAAGCTTTCAGTTTCATCGGTCCCAACTCCTCTGTCGTTCTCTTGCTGTTGTTGGTTGAGGCAATGTCGGCCGTAAGGCTTAGACGCGGTGCCCGGCCGCTATGATCTTGCGCAGGAAGGTCTGCGTACGTTCCTGTTTTGGATGCCGGAAGATGTCTTCGGGCCTGCCCTCCTCCACGATCTTGCCGCGGTCGAAGAAGAGCACCCGATCGGCGAAATCATGGGCAAAGCCCATCTCGTGGGTGACGAGAAGCATCGTCATGTCGGTCTCTGACGCCAGCTTGCGCATGACGTTCAGAACTTCCTCGACGAGTTCCGGGTCGAGTGCGGAGGTCACCTCGTCGAAGAGCATGATCTTGGGCGAGAGTGCCAATGCGCGGGCAATCGCGACGCGCTGCTTCTGGCCGCCGGAAAGCTGCGCCGGCATGCTTTTCGCCTTGTCGACCAAGCCGACCATGTCGAGAAGTTCCATCGCCCGCTCCTCGGCCTGAGCCCGCGCGATGCCCTTCGTCAACATCGGCGCAAGCGTCACATTGTCGAGCACGCACTTGTGAGGAAACAGGTTGAAGTGCTGGAAGACCATGCCGATCTTCTCGCGCATCTTATGGAGGTGGCGTTCGTCGGCCGGCACGAGGCGACCGTCCTTCTTCATGTGGTAGAGCTGCTCGCCGTCGACTTGGATGAAGCCGTCACTGATCGTCTCCAGCGTCATCAGGATGCGGAGGATCGTCGTCTTCCCAGAGCCGGAGGGCCCGATCAGAGCAAGCTTCTCGCCAGGCATCACCTCCATCGACAGGCCATCGAGCACGGTTAGCGCGCCGTATCTCTTGACGATGCTGTCGATGCGGATGATCGGCTCGGGCATTCGCGTCTCTCCGTTTGAGACCGGTAATGTCCCAACGATGATCTGGTTGCGAAATCATGTCAATCTGAATAATAATATCATGACATTTATTCCGGAGGTGCCAAAACAATGGGCATCTGCATCAGATGGCGAGCAGCAAGGCCTCAGGGTCGCCGAGCGCCAGCGAGGTGACGATGCCGAGCCCCGTCTTGAGCTCCTGCTCGGTGGTCGAGCCAAGCGAAATCCGCACGGAAGGCCGCCAGCCGAAATCGGCGGTCTGAAACGAAGCGCCCGGCGCGATCGCAACTCCGCGCAGACGCGCTTGGGAGACGAACGCGTCCTCCGAATGCCCTTCCGGCAGCGGCAACCAGACGTGCAGGCTCTGAGGATGTGTGCGGTGGCGGAGGTTGCCCAGGCTCTCTGTGGCGATCGCGTGGCGAACAGCGAGGGCCCGTCGCTGCCAATTGACGAGTTCCATCGCCGTGCCGTCACTTACCCAGTAGCTTGCGATTTCAGCCATCGACGGCGTCGCCATCCAGTTCGAAACGAGGTGCCGGTTTGCAACCGCCGCAACATAGCGGTCCGGCGCCGCAAGATAGCCGATCCTCAGTCCCGGCACGGTGGTCTTGGTGAAGCTCGTGACATATAGCGTGCGCTCAGGTGCCAGTGCCGCAATGGGCGGCAGGCGCTCCTCCACCAAAGGTCCCAGTATATCGTTCTCGATGATGGCCATCTCATGCCGGCGCGCCACCTCCGCAAGTGCGACTCGTCGATCGGCACTCATCAAGGTGGCGGTCGGATTGATGACCGAAGGTTGCAGGAATATCGCTCGGATGACCCCCGTGCGGCAGGCTTCGTCCAGCGCTTCCGGCATCATGCCGTCTTCATCAATAGCTATGCCCTGGAGACGGATGCCGAGATAGGTGGAAAGCGGCACCAGCGTATGATGGCTGATCGCCTCCGTCGCAATCGTGGAACCGGGCGGGGCAACGCTCATCAACGCAACCGTCATGGCCGAGGTCGCGCCGTTGGTCAGGCTGATATTCAGCGGAGAGATGTCAAGGCCGCAGCGCGACAGCCATTCCGCCGCGACATTGCGATGTCGCGGAAATACCATGTTCGGCCGGAAGGAAAGTGCGGAACTCGCCGGTAGGTTCTCGGCAAGCCAGGCGAAGGCTTCCCGCATCTTTTCGAGATGGATCTGCTCGCAGACCGGCTTGAGGATCGAAAGGTCGATCAGTTCACCAAGCCGTTCCGGCAGATAAGGCGGGGCGGGTTCACGCGGACGCGTCTGCACGAAGCTGCCGCGGCCGACTTCCCCCGAGATCAGGCCGCGCCGGATCAGCTCGTCATAGGCACGGCTCACCGTCTGTACCGACAGCTTCAAATCATCGGCAAGCTTGCGGTGCGTGGGCAGGCGTGTGCCGTTTTGAAGCCTTCCCTCTTGAATAGCACGGGCAAACTGCTCGGCCAGTGACAGGTAGGCGGGGCGGCGCAACTGAGCAGTGTCGGGTGTCCAATTTGTCATGATTTGAACAGTGATAAAAATCAGCTCAATTGACAATGCCAAAATGTACACCCAATGTCTTTTCCCGAGCTTTGCACCGGTCGGGAGACGGAAGGCGCCCGTATGAAACTCGACGCGATCGATCTGCGCATCCTGGAGGCGATCCAGGCCGACGGGCGCATCACCAAGCTGGCGCTCGCCCAGAAAGCTGGCCTGTCGCCGACGCCGTGCTGGATGCGGCTTAGAAAGCTGGAAAAGGCCGGCATCGTCACGGGATACCACGCACGGCTCGCGCTGCGGCGCGTGGTGCCGGTCGCGAGCGTGATGATGGAAGTGACGCTCGGCAATCACCGCCAGGTGGATTTCGACCGATTCGAGCGCGCCATTGCGGCTATCCCCGAGATCGTCGCCTGCTGGTCGGTCGGCGGCGGCGTCGACTATATACTCAAGGTGGTGGCCGCCGATATCGACGCTTACCAGCGCCTGGTCGACGAACTGCTCGGTCGCGAGCTCGGCATCGACCGCTATTTCACCTACATCGTGACGAAGACGGTCAAGGAAGAAACAATATTGCCGTTAGGTTCGCTCTTGCCGGAGACGAGTTAAAAACGAGTGCGCGATAAACGGGAGATGAGTCAGCTTTCCTGATCTTCTATCGACAGAACGTCGTGTCGCTTCAATTCGTCGATGGCCTCGAGCGCTTCGTCGGCAGACCAGCCGGCAGATACCGCTGCCTCCAGCAGCCGAGTTTCCACCTCCTGCTCAAGTTCCATATACAGCGGCTCCAACGCCTCCTGCACAGTGAGGATGTGTTCATCAGCTGTAGCGGCAGAGCGATATGGCGATGACGCGGTCATGGCGCGATTCTCCCTCTTTCACGCGGGGGTGGTTGTCGACAAACGTACCAGGCGCAGCTTCTGTTCCACGCGTAAGGGTCGAAATTCACGAACTGAGGTGAAGCCTGCACGTGCAGCGGAGACCGCTATGCACCCTTGCTCACTCGTTCGAGGGCCGGGAAGAGACAATCTCTCTTGGCAGGGGGCGCTTTTGGTCAAAGTCTCTCCCGTCGAGCGGCTGATTGGACAATCTCTCGCGGCAACAGTGCGTAATCTCTTGGCAACTTACGAGGAGACTTGGACATGACCGCCGCCTTCGCCCGCACCGACTTCCACGAAGCGTTGAAGCAGCTGAAAGACCGGCAATTGCTGCGGGAACTCGCCTATGTCGGCGGCCGCTGGATTGCTGGGCGCGAGGGCAAGTGTCTGGGGGTGCGCGACCCGGCGAGCGGCTCCGCCCTCGCCTTCGTCGCTTCGCTCGATGCGGACCAGGCCTCCGAGGCGATTGAAGCGGCGGAAAAGGCATTCAGGACCTGGCGCGACATGCTGCCCCAGGCGCGTGCTGCCATCCTGCGCAGATGGTATGAACTGATGCTGGCCGCTCGCGAAGACCTTGCCCTTTTGATGACGCTGGAGCAGGGCAAGCCGCTCGCCGAGTCGCGCGGAGAGATCGAGTATGCGGCTTCTTTCATCGAGTGGTATGCCGAGGAGGGAAAGCGGCTCAACGCCGAGAGCGTGACAAGCCATCTCGCCGACGCCGAGATGATCGTCCGCCGAGAGGCGCTCGGCGTCATCGGCATCGTCACACCTTGGAACTTTCCCTCCGCCATGATCACCCGCAAGGCTTCTGCGGCGCTGGCGGCCGGCTGCACCGTGGTCGCACACCCCTCCTCCGAGACGCCGCTTTCCGCCTTGGCTCTTGCCGAACTCGGCGAGCGCGCCGGCCTGCCCGCTGGCGTCTTCAATGTCGTCACCGGCAAGGCCGCAAGGATCGTCGGTCGCATGTGCGAGGATGCGCGGGTGCGCGCCATGAGCTTCACGGGCTCCACGGAGATCGGCAGGCTGATCGCGGCGCAGTGCGCCCCGACGATGAAAAGGCTGATCATGGAGCTCGGCGGTCACGCTCCGCTGATCGTCTTTGCGGATACCGATGTGGAGAAGGCGGCCGACATCGCGACCGCGGCGAAATTCGCGACCTCCGGGCAGGATTGCCTTGCGGCCAACCGTATCTATGTCGAGCGGCCGATCCTCGCAGCCTTTGAGGAGGCTTTCGCCGCCCGGATCGCCCGCCTGAAGGTCGGACCAGGGATCGAGCCGGGCACGGAAATCGGTCCGCTGATGCATGAGCGCGCCGTCGCCAAGGTCGAGGAGCAGGTCGAGGACGCCCTGAGGCGGGGCGCCAGGCTTGCGCTGGGCGGCAGGCGCCATCCGGCTGGGCCGCTGTTCTTTGAGCCCACCCTGCTGACCGATGTGCCGGACGAGGCGCGCATTATGCGTGAGGAGACATTCGGCCCCATTGCCGCCGTCACCGCCTTCGACCGCGAAGACGAGGTGGTCGCGCGGGCGAACGACACCGAATACGGGCTCGTCGCCTATGTCGTCACCGAAAACGGAGCCCGCCAGCTGCGGCTTGCCCGCGCCCTCGAATATGGAATGGTGGCGATCAACCGAGTGAGGATCACCGGAGGACCGATCCCCTTTGGCGGATGGAAACAGTCCGGCCTCGGCCGCGAGGGTTCGCGCCACGGCATGGAGGCATTCACCGAGCTCAAATATCTCTGCATCGACACCGCCGCCTGACCGACTTGACGAAAGGAATAACCATGCTCGAAAGAAGCAACGAACTCACCGCCTGGGACCGAGACCACTTCTTCCACCCCTCGACGCACATGGGGATGCATGCGCGCGGCGAGAGCCCGACGAGGGTCGTCGGGCGCGGCGAAGGCGTCTACATCACCGACATTGCCGGCAAGCGCAGCCTCGATGCCTTTGCCGGCCTCTACTGCGTGAACGTCGGCTACGGTCGGCAGAAGATCGCCGAGGCGATCGCCGAGCAGGCAAGGAATCTCGCCTATTACCACGCCTATGTCGGCCACGGCACGGAGGCTTCGATCCGACTTGCGAAGATGATCATCGACCGGGCGCCGGCGGGCATGAGCCGCGTCTATTTCGGGCTCTCCGGGTCGGACGCCAACGAAACCAACATCAAGCTTGTCTGGTACCACAACAACATCCTCGGCCGGCCGGAGAAAAAGAAGATCATCTCGCGTTGGCGCGGCTATCACGGCTCGGGCGTGATGACCGGTTCACTGACGGGCCTTCATCTCTTTCACAACGCCTTCGACCTGCCGCGTGCGCCGATCCTGCACACGGAGGCGCCCTATTTCTTCCGCCGTGCTGATCGCTCCACCAGCGAGGAGCAGTTCTCGCAGTATTGCGCGGACAAGCTGGAGGAGCTGATCCTCGCCGAAGGGCCTGACACGGTTGCTGCCTTCATCGGCGAACCGATGCTCGGCACCGGTGGCATCGTGCCGCCGCCGAAGGGCTACTGGCAGAAGATTCAGGCGGTGCTTCAGAAATACGACATCCTGCTGGTCGCCGACGAGGTCGTGACCGGCTTCGGCCGTCTCGGCACCATGTTTGGCTCGGATCATTATGGCATCAAGCCGGATCTCATCACCATCGCCAAGGGGCTGACTTCGGCCTATGCGCCGCTCTCCGGCACAATCGTCTCCGAGAAGGTCTGGCAGGTGCTGGTGAAGGGCTCGGACGAGCTTGGCGCCATCGGCCATGGTTGGACCTATGCGGCGCACCCGATCTGCGCCGCGGCCGGAATCGCCAATCTCGAGCTGATCGACGAACTCGGCATCATCGAGAATGCCGGTTCAACGGGCGCCTATTTCCGGGCAGAACTGCAAAGGGCCGTTGGCGACCATCGCCATGTCGGCGACGTCCGCGGCGACGGGCTTATGGCGGCGGTCGAATTCGTCGAAGACCGCGATGATCGCAAGTTCTTCGATCCCGGCCGCAAGATCGGGCCGCAGATAGCGGCGGCGCTTCTCGAGCGCGGCGTCATTGGCCGTGCCATGCCGCAGGGTGACATCCTCGGCTTTGCTCCGCCGCTCTGCCTGACGCGGGAGGAGGCCGACATCATCGTCGAGGCGACAGCCGACGCGATCCAATCCGTCCTCGGCCGCTGAAGGAGCAAAACCATGATCCCTTCCGTTCCGAAGACCATGGCGGCCGTGCTTCTGACCGGCCACGGCGGGTTGGACAAGCTCGTCTACAGTCGCGAGGTCGCCGTACCGGCTCCCGCTGCCGGCGAAGTCCTGATCAAAGTCTCTGCATGCGGCATGAACAACACCGACGTCTGGGTACGCGAAGGCGCCTACGGCACCGAGGACGACCCGTCCGCCGTCTCGACCTGGCGGCGCCACGGCAACACGCTCAGTTTTCCGCGCATCCAGGGCGCAGACACGGTGGGTCACATCGTTGCCGTCGGCGAAGGCGTCGACAAGTCTCGCATCGGTGATCGCGTCATGGTCGATTTCTCGATCTACAATCGCGAGGACGACAGCCTCGCCGATATCGACTACATGGGCCATGGACGCGACGGCGGCTATGCCGAATACATGACGCTGCCGTCGGAAAACGCCCATGTGGTAGCGACCGAGCTGACCGACATTGAGCTTGCAACGTTCTGCTGCGCCTATCTCACCGGCGAACGCATGCTTGAACGGGCGCGGCTTGCGGCCGGCGAGCGTATCCTGGTGACCGGCGCCTCCGGCGGCGTCGGCTCGGCGATCATCCAGCTCGCTCGCGCCCGCGGCGCCGTTCCGATCGCCGTTGCCGGCCCCGGCAAGGAAGCCGCCACGCTTGCGATCGGTGCCGAAGCCGTCGTGACCCGTGGCGACGGAGATCTCGTTGAGGCCGTGCAAGCGGCGAGCGGAGGCCGGCCGATCGACGTCGTCGCCGATCTCGTCGGCGGGCCCCTTTTCAACGATCTTTTGAAGATCCTGCGTCCGGAAGGGCGCTACACCACCGCCGGTGCCATTGCGGGACCCATCGTGCAGCTCGATCTCAGGACGATGTATCTGAAGCAACTGGAACTACACGGATCGAGCCAGGGCAGTCGTGCCGATTTCCGCCGGCTGGTGCGCTACATCGAGGACAAGAAGATTCGCCCACTCGTCGGCGGCGTTTATCCCCTGTCGGAATTTCGGCGCGCGCAATGTGACTTCATGGCGAAAAAATTCGTTGGCAAGCTCGTCGTGGTTCCCGATTGAATCAGTGGCAGCTCGCCGGGGAGTGAGACTCATTCCACTCAGGTGAATATCAAGTCCTCGCCTGGAAGAGAATCGAACCATCGGTCCCTCGTCCGTGCCCCTTCATGCTTAGCTGGACGAATTGCTGCGTGTTGACGGTGCGGCTCGGAACGATCTGATGAGGATCGACGAGGAAGAACCTGAGCGGATCGAGGAACATCGAGCAGCCGACAATGATCCTCGCAAGCCTTGAATCATGCCCTGTCGCCAGTGCCGACCTCTCCACGTGCGCTGGCAAGAATCGCCGCCCGAGCTAATGGAGAAGTGGCTGGGGCAGCTTACATCATCCTCGGCGATGCATTCGCCACAGCCGAGGCGTTCTGACGTTATGGTTCTCTGGGCGATCCGGGTTTCGAGCTTCCAGACAAGCTGTCTGTGCATGCCGAGCGCATCCAAGGCGCGGCCGTCCGGACAAAGACGCTCAGGGAAGAAGGTTTGGCCTAACAGCTGGTCGCAGAGCTCCCAATACAGCGTCAAGAGCAAACGGCAATGACGCCGCGGCAGATTATGGCCCGAAGCAGACCCGCAGGCGGCCAAACTTGGGCTGTTCGCACAACTGAAACCGTCGGGATGCTGCGACCGTGCCAACCTGACGCGCGAGCAGTCTTCGAGGCTGATCGCAATTATCTCGCCAGCAAACGACAGGGCTCTTGCAACGGACCACCACTCCATCCATATACCATCCACATGGATGGTTAGGGTGGATATGAGATGAAAGACAATGTTTATAGGTTGCGCGACAAGGGCGGTGAATCGGAGAAGATCACCATCAATCTCGGTTATGTCGATCTTGGTCGCATAGACCTTCTCGTGCAGGAAGGATTCTATTCCAATCGCACCGACTTCATCCGCACAGCGATCCGCAACCAGCTTGCAGCCGAGGCCGAGGCCGTCAGGCAGTCGGTCGTTCGGCACACGCTTGAGTTGGGATTGCGCGACTACAGCAGAGCCGATCTGGAATCGCTGAAGGCGGCCGGCGAAAGACTTCACATCAAAGTGGTCGGACTTGCCCGCATCGCGCCCGACGTCACACCGGAACTTGCTCTGGCAACAATTGAATCCATCACCGTGCTCGGCGCCCTCCAAGCCAGCACCGAGCTGAAAGCAGCGCTGGCCGAACGCATCCGATAGAACTGCGGCCCGACCAATAAGGACAACTCCATGAACAACGATTTTGCGACGGCCATGCGGCATGCGCTACGGTCCACGCGCGCCTTGAACATCCCCGAGGCGACGCGCGTGATCCAGGATGCGCTGGCCGGTCGATCGGGCTCCGCTATTCGCACCCCGACACCAGACATCACACCACCGCCGCCAAATCAGCGCTCTACCCCCTTTCCGGTCGACCCGGACGCGGAGGTCATCGAGCCACGGGCAATGCCTGAGGCGGAAGAGCCCGCCGAAAAGATTGGCGATTTCCCCGCGCAGCGAAGATTGCGGAAACCCTTGGGAGAAGCGGTACGGATCTTGCGCGAGAGTCGGTTGCCATCCGGCGTCTTCGGATCGCTACAGGGCGTCGGCATGCCGGGATTGGCAAAACAGGTCCCCCCGGCAATCGTGCCGGACGGGGCACAGTTTCTGGCGCGATTCTTCACCTGCCCCGCGGGCTCGCGAAGCTACAGACTCTACATTCCAGCGTCCGCACCCGATCGGCCGCGCGGCCTCGTCATCATGCTTCATGGCTGCAAGCAGGATCCCGAAGACTTTGCTGCAGGAACCGGCATGAACGCGGTCGCCGAGACGCATGGCCTGGTGGTTGCCTATCCCGGTCAAAGCGCGGCTAACAATGCGTCGTCCTGCTGGAATTGGTTCAAGCCCGCCGACCAGATGCGCGAAGTGGGGGAACCCTCGATCATTGCGGGAATCACGATGGAAGTCATGTCTGAATTCGGCCTCGATCGCGACCGAGTCTTCGTGGCAGGCCTATCGGCAGGGGGCGCAATGGCGGCGGTCATGGGCGAGACCTATCCCGATCTCTATTCAGCCGCGGGGATCCATTCCGGCCTGGCCTACGGGTCGGCCAACGACGTCCTGTCAGCTTTCTCCGCGATGCGCGGCGAAGGCGGTCTTGCATCCAGTCCGAAGCGCAACGCCCATGGGCACCGGCTCCGGACGATCGTCTTCCAAGGAAATGCGGATCGGACGGTACATCCCTCCAACGCCGATCGGATCGTCGCGGCGGCAACGCCAACTGGCGCGGGATGGACCGTCCAGAAGGAATCCGGCCGATCCGCCAGCGGCCGGACCTATGCAAGAACCATTGTCGCGGACGCTGCGGGAAGGCCGGCGGTCGAATATTGGCTGGTGGACGGGGTCGGCCATGCCTGGTCCGGTGGCCATTCCGCTGGAACCTATACAGATCCGCATGGTCCGGATGCCTCGTCCCAGATGGTCCGGTTCTTCCTCGATGGGCAGGAATGAGGGCATACTGCGGCGTATTGATGAAGACCTGACTGATGGTCGCAGCCGTCGCTTCGAGTCGGTTTATGTTCAGGGGCATCTGGGCCCCCTTTGCGGTTCGTTTTCTCGGTGGGGCCCGGGCGGTCGGCTTGCGTGGCTGCGCTCCCCAATGGTTCTCCATCACAATCCGCCAGTAACGCAGCAGCCATTAGAAGCCCTCTCGAGCGGGGCACCAATGGGCCTACAGCAATGGCCGCGGACTCGGGGAAAGGCTGCCACTAGTCGCGTCCGGAGCTCTTGCATCCGCGAGCTGCGAGAGGAATTGCTCCATCAGCGGCGAATTGCCGAATCGAGGATTGGCACGCTCTTCGGCAAGTGAAAATTCAGGATCCACGTCCGTCAGAAGTGCCATCGTGCGCTGCGCTCCTTGCACGTCACCGCGCTCAACCAGAACGGCCGTATGTATCAACAGGCAATCGGCCTCACGTACGAGATCGTAGGCCTGAAGGTTTTCGGTCGGGCGTTCGGCTGCGTTCGCTACCTCCGTCTGGCGCACATAGGAATGTCGGAATTTCGGCGCGCGCAATGTGACTTCATGGCGAAAAAATTCGTTGGCAAGCTCGTTGTGGTTCCCGACTGAATTGTCGGGAGACTCATGCCACCCCAGGTAAAACACATCTCTCGCCTTGAAGGGGTCCGAACTATCTCGTCCGATCGCCGCTTCGGCCATGCAAGCGCTGTTGGAAATTACACCCTACGAAATCGAGTCCGCCTCTTCCTCATGGCTGATCGCGGTCCGATTGCCAGACGAGAAAAAAATCAGCGCGAAGAGCGGCTCGGAGCCGATGGACTTCGCCCAGTGGCGCACCTGACGAGGGATCCGGATGGCATCACCTGGCTCGAGCAGGTGCATCTCGTCCCCCAGCCTGTGCTCGCAGCGGCCAGAAACAACATAGAGGATTTCTTCGCAGTCAGGGTGGGAATGGAGTCCGTTTCGTTCGCCGGGATTAATCCGGCAGGTGCCGAAGGTCATCTCGGCGCCGGAGACGGCCTCGCCCGTGATCTTCCAGGTGAGTTCGCCCCATGAGGTCGGGACGAACTGGCCGTCGAGCTTCTTGAAAACGGGGTGGTTGCTCTGCATGGCGTCGGCCTCCGGCGTCACAGCGTGGTCACCACACCGGCATCCGTATGCCGGTAGAATTCGAATAGCCTCATGATCTCGGCTGCGACCTCGAGAGTGCCCTTGGTGATCTGAGACCCAGCCAAAATCGCGTCCGTCAGGTGGAGGATCTCGCCCACATACCCGAGGTAGAAGAGATTGTTGTTGTAGAGCTGGCCCAGTGAGTGTTCGGGTTCGAAAACCATCGCGGCATTGTTGTCCGGCTGGATGAAACTCGAGGCGCGGCCATAGGCCGGCAGGTCGGCACGGCGGAACCAGGTGAGCTTGCAGCCATTCTCCACGATGGCGTTGGAGCCTTCGCCGATGACCTCAACTCGCTCGAATATACTGGCGCCGGACTGGCCTGCAGAAAAATGCAATGTGCCTATTGCTCCGGACTGAAATTTCAGATTGGTGACGGTCGCTCCCGTGCGTCCCTCCCATTCATAGCTCACGCGCTCGATCTTGCCGCCGAGGTAATTGAGGATCGCGGCCGGGTGATAGATATGGTCCAGGAAGCTCTGCATCTTGACCAGGTCGCCGCGCTCGCCGAGCGGCGGCAGACTCTGTGGATAGCGGACATTTATCGATGTGAGTGCGCCGAAACCCGGCGAACCGATCAGGTCGCGCAGTTTCTCGATCGTCGGAAAGAAGGTCTTTTTGAGCCCGGTCATGACCAGCCGGCCAGCGCTGGCGCTCGCCGCCCGGAGTGCCTCGATCTCGGCGAGGCTGGCGGCCGTCGGCTTCTCCATCCACACATGCGCGCCGGCCGAGAGAGCATCAATTGCGAGATCCGTCGCCTGCACCCGTCCATCCGGATGATAAGACGTAACGAGGAAGACGAGATCCGGCTTTTCCTTCTCCAGCATTTCGCCGTGGTCGGAATAGGCCTTTTCCGCGCCGAAGAGTCTTGCGAACTTGCCGGCGCGGCCAAGATCGAGATCGCAAATGCCGGTCAGTTCCACCGGCGCATAGCGCAGGGCAGGATAGAGATTGCGATAGGCGTGGCCTCCGGCGCCGATGAAGCAGGCCCGGATTCGGCTCTCGTACTCGAAATTGTAACGGATCTCTCGCTGTATGTGATGCGGCATGGTCAACCTTTGATGGCGCCCTGCGTCAGTCCCTCGGTGAACCGCCGCTGGGTCAAGATATAGAGCAGGATAACGGGCAGAAAGGAGATGACCGTGCCAGAGAAGACCAGCCGGTACTCCGAGGCATAGGTGCCGGCGAAGCGAACGAGCCCGAGCGGGATCGTCTGCACCTGCGGGCTGATCAGCACGATCAGCGGCAGGAAGAAGTCGTTCCAGGTCGAGAGCGCCGATATGATGACGAGTGCCATCACCGCGGGCGCCGAAATCGGCAGGAAGATCTTGGTGAGAATCTGGAGGTGCGAGGCCCCGTCCATCCGGGCCGCGTCGACCAGCTCGTCCGGAACATTGGAGAAGAAACTGCGCATCAGGAAGATGCCGAACGGAATGCCGTTGCTCACCTGCGCCAGCACGATCCCGGTCAGCGAATTGATGAGACCGACGGCCGAGAGGACCTGATAGAGCGGAATGACGATGGCCTGGATCGGGATCGTCATGCCAAAGATCACCGCATAGAACATCCATTCCCGCCCCCGGAAAGGGATCTTGGCAAGAGCATAGCCGGCCGGCGCGCATGTGACGAGCATCAGCATCACCACGCCGGCGACGTTGAGGAAGCTGTTGCCCACCAGTTCACCGAAGCCGCCGATCCGCCATGCGTCGAGGTAATTCTGCCACATGAGCTTGGCCGGCCATTCGAAGGGATCGGCACGGCCGATTTCCTCTTCGCTTTTCAAACTGGAAACGATGAGCCAGACGAACGGTGCAAGGACCAGCACCAGAACGGGCCCCAATGCCAGCGCGACCGGCCATTCGCGACTGCGCATGCTCATCGGGCCATCCTCGCGCGCCACCGGTTGAACGCGACGGTGATGGTGATCGCAAACAGGCTGAGCAGAATGCAGAGCACAGCAGCGAGACCATGTTGCTGAGACTGGAAAGCGAGCCGGTAAATATAGGTGGTGATCAATTCGCTCTGGTAGAAGGGGCCGCCGTTGGTCATTACAAAGACCGTGGCGAAGCCCTTGAGACCATTGATCATGGCGAGCGACATGACGAAGGTCATCACCTCGCGCAGTCCAGGCAGCGTCACGTGGATGAGCTTCTGCCAGCCGTTGGCGCCATCCACCTCGGCGGCGTCGTAGAGTGCCGGATCGATGTCCTGCAGGCCCGCGATGAAGAGCAGCATATAGAGCCCGAAACCTTGCCAGGAACTCGCGACATTGACCGAAAACAGGACGAGTGAGGGATCGGAAAGCCAGCCTTGGGTCCAACTGCCGAGCCCGATCTCGACAAGGCCGGTATTCAGCAGGCCGAAAAAGGGATCGTAGATATTGGCCCAGATGACGCCAACCACTGCGAGTGACACGAGATGGGGCAGGAAGAAGGCCGTGCGGAAGAACACTTGGCTGCGCCTGAGCCGCGCGATGGCGAGCGCGAGTGCGAGCCCCAGACCGCCGGCCAGCACCACGTGATAAATCAGCCAGATGACGGTTTGCCACAAGGCCTGCCAGACGATCGGATCCTGCATGGCCTTGCGGTAATTCTCCACGCCGACGAAATCGGCCGCCGTGTTGAAGCCGGCTGAATTGGTGAAGCTCAGCAGGAAGGTGACTGCAATCGGAACGAGTGTGAAAGTGCCATAGACGGCGATCGCCGGCGCCATCAGCCAGAATGCCGTTCCAACATTGGCATGGCTTGCGGGGAGCAATCCCCATTTCCTGGGCGGCGATGTTTCTGCCGCGCCACCAGCGATATTCTCCAAAGCCTGCACGCGCACGACGGCACTCCTTTAAGCCCCCAAATTCCCCGTTTAGCGGACCACCGCCATCTTGCTTTGGATTTGCTTCATGCCGTCTCCGCCTGATACTTGCGCGGAAATGAGCCCTTGGATTACCTGGAAATAGGTGTCGACGACATCGGCAGGCAGATACACGCTTGGATTGTAACCGACTCCGGTGACTGCAGCCGCAAAGATCTCCTTGAGCACCGGCGTCGAGGGCTGGATGTCCTTGAGCTCGCGCGGATAGAGCATGGTGCTGGCGGCATGTTGCGCGCGCTTTTTCATGATCCCGTCGGATAGCATGAAGTCGATCCATTTGAGCGCGAGTTCAGGCTGCTTCGAATTGGTTGGGATGAGCCAGCTCCAGCCGACACCGCCGGTGGGCTTCGCCTCGCCTGAAATGTCCGACGGCATCGGCAAATAGCCGGCATTGTTTAGATCATAGCCCGCCTTGCGTGCATTGGCGGTAAACCAGGGGCCTGCGACGAACATGGCGGCGCGCTTGTTGAACCAGAGGCGCGATGCGCCATCGAGATCGAGCCCTGCCATTTCCTTCTTGATGAGGCCGGCGTCGACAAGTTCGCGCAGCCGAACCGCCCCGACGGCAATAGCCGGATCGTCCCAGGCGAGCTCGCCGCGAAGCGCCTTGCCGACGTTGAGCGTGCCGCTTGCGGACTGAAGGAGATTGCCGAAGAGATGGCCGGCGCTGCCGGGTGTACGCGGGCCGACTGCGAGCGGCTGGATGCCCTTGTCCTGTATCGCCTTCATCAGGACGACAAATTCCTTCCAAGTGGCAGGGATATTCCAATCGTGTTCGGCGAACATGTCCTTGTGATACCAGATGCCGAGCGCATCGAGCCCGTCAGGCACTTCATAGATTTCGCCACCATACTGACCCTTCAGCTCGTCGTAGAGCCAGGGATAAATCTTGTCCTTCCACCCGCGGGATTCGTAGTAAACGGTGAGCGGGATGATCTGCTTTGCATTCTTGACCACGGTGATTCGACCGATCCCCGAATTGGTCAGCACGACGTCGGGACCGACATCGGATTGAAGAGCGGCCTGCACCGCGCCATTGCTGATCGTTCCCGTCGGCGGAATGAACTCGACGACGACGCCCGGATTCGCCGCTTCGAAATCGGCCTTAATGCCGTTCCAGAGTTCGGCGATCAGCGGCTCGGTGATCTGTTCCGGCCCCCACATGCGAAGCGTTTCGGCGTGCACGCCGGCGCTGCCCGCCAGGAATACCGTGGCCGCCAAGGCCTTTGCGATAATATTCACGACCTGCTCCTCCTTTTCGGGCGTCGTTGACCGACACCTCCCCCACATGACCAGCCGGAATCTCCATCCCGACGGTTATCGTTCCGTCACCGCTCGGGCATCCCTTTCGGGAGGCGGGCGAGTACGGCTTCCTGCACGTCGCTGATATGAGCGCGCATCAGCGCAGAGGCTGCGGCGGCATCGCGTGCACGGAGCGCCTTCAGGATGCCGTCGCGCTCCTTTGCGGCGCGCTCGGCGAATTCCCGGCTTTCATTGGCAATGGTCCGGCAGACTTGGATCTGAAGTGCGAGCCGCGAGAGCGTCTCGATGAGGGCCGCATTCTCGGACCGCTCGGCGATTGTCTCGTGGAACTCGCGGTCGCGTTTGCCATAGGTCTCCATGTCGCGGTTCCGGAGTGCCCCGACAGCGGCATCCAGGACTTTCTCCAGACCAGCAATGTCGCGGTCGCTCATCCGGGGGACAGCGAGCTCTATGGCAAAGCATTCGAGTGTCTTGCGCAATTCATAAAGATCGTCGATCTCCTTGCGCGTAAAGCTGCGCACGAAGAAGCCGCGATAGGGCTTGATTTCGATCAGCCCCTCCTTCGCCAGGGTGCCGATTGCCTCCCGGAATGGCGTGCGGCTGACCTGGAGCCTTTCAGTCAGTTCCTTTTCGTCGATCGGCGTGCCGCTCGGCAGATCACCGACGACGATGAGACGTACGATTTCTTCATAGATCCGTTCACGGAGGGTGAGGTGGCGCGGCGCGTTCATAATCAATTTCCGACTGGCTTCCGTCGGGTCAGTATGCAATATTCGCAACAATATACAATATGCAAGTTCCGTTGGGCTGATTTTATGGGGAGGAGCACATGAACAAAGTCTATGTCGTAGGCACTTGCGATACGAAGGCGGAGGAACTCCTCTATGCCAAGCAGGCGGTCAGAGCGGCCGGTGCCGATCCCTTGCTGGTCGATGTCGGGACACAGAGCTCATTCGAGCTGGCTGACATTTCCGCCGTGGAGGTCGCGGGTCATCATCCTCAGGGTATTCAAGCTGTGCTTGGTGAGAACGACCGCGGCACCGCGATTTCCGCTATGGCGGAGGCACTGACCGCCTTCATGGCAACGCGTTCGGATATTGGCGCCGTACTGGGGCTCGGCGGCAGCGGCAACACCGCGGTCGTCACGGCCGCCATGCGCTCGCTACCGATCGGCGTGCCGAAACTGATGGTATCGACAGTCGCCTCCGGCAACACCGCCCCCTATGTCGGGCCAAGCGACCTCGCTCTGATGTATTCGGTCGTCGATATCGCGGGTCTCAACGCCATCTCTCGCAAGGTGATCGGCAACGCCGCCCATGCCGCCGCCGGCATGGCGATGAACAAGGTAACAGATCCTGCGAGCGACAAGCCTGGGCTGGGCATGACGATGTTCGGCGTGACGACGGCTTGCGTGACGCACGTTCGTGCGGCACTGGAGAACAGCTATGAAATCTATGTCTTCCACGCCACGGGTATAGGCGGGCAATCGATGGAAAAGCTCGCTGATTCAGGACTGGTTTCAGGCCTGATCGACGTGACGACGACGGAGGTGCCGGACCTCCTGATCGGTGGCGTCTTCCCGGCGACGAAAGACCGGTTCGGCGCCATTATCCGCACCAAGCTGCCTTACGTCGGGTCGGTGGGTGCCGTCGACATGGTCAATTTCGGCGCGCGTGATACGGTGCCTACCCAGTTCCGGGACCGGCTGCTTCATGTCCACAACGCCAACGTGACACTGATGCGTACGACGCCGGACGAGAACCGCCTGATTGGCGAATTCATCGTTGAGCGACTGAACAGGATGGAGGGCCCGGTCCGTTTCCTGCTGCCGCTCGGCGGTGTCTCAGCACTCGATGCGCCGGGACAGGCGTTCTACGATCCGAAAGCTGACGCCGCCCTTTTCGCAGCGGTCCGGGCCGGCTGGAAGCCGGCTCCGAACCGGCAGCTGATTGAGATCGACGCGCATCTCAACGACCCCTCCTTTTCCTCGGCACTCGCCGACAGTTTTTGTGACATCGCCGCCTGAGGAGCCCCCACATGAGCAGACCAGACCGCCGGACGATACTCGCAAGACTGCGCAATAAGATCGAAGCCCGCAAACCCATCATCGGCGGAGGCGCCGGCACCGGTCTTTCGGCCAAATGTGAGGAAGCGGGCGGCATTGACCTCATTGTCATCTACAATTCGGGCCGCTACCGGATGGCGGGCCGGGGCTCGCTTGCGGGCCTTCTCGCCTATGGCAATGCCAACGAGATCGTCAAGGATATGGCGCGGGAGGTGCTGCCCGTCGTTCGCCATACGCCCGTCCTTGCGGGCGTAAACGGTACCGACCCATTCGTCCTCGCCGACCAGTTCCTTGACGAACTCAAGGCCCTTGGTTTTGCCGGGATACAGAATTTTCCCACGGTCGGCCTGATCGACGGTGTCTTCCGGGCCAATCTCGAGGAAACCGGGATGGGCTTTCACCATGAGGTCGACATCATCGCCCGCGCCCATGCGAAAGACATGCTGACAACGCCTTATGTTTTCTCGTGTGCCGACGCCACAGCGATGACGGAAGCTGGTGCCGACATTATCGTCTGCCATCTTGGCCTGACCACCGGCGGTTCGATTGGTGCACAGACGGCGTTGAGCCTCGATGACTGCATCGAGAAGATCAACGCATGGTCGGATGCAGCCCGGATGGTGCGCAGCGACGTGATCGTGCTCTGCCACGGCGGCCCAATATCGACGCCAGCGGACGCCCGCTATGTACTCGACCGCAGCAAAGACTGCCACGGCTTCTATGGCGCAAGCTCGATGGAACGGCTGCCAACCGAGATCGCGATCCAGTCGCAGGTGGAGGATTTTGTGTATCTGGGAAGATGACAAACGCTGTTGCGAGCTGGGCGGATGAGACGAGCAGGCCGCCCACGACTGCAACGCCGAGCGGCTGGCGCAATTCCGCGCTCGCGCCGCTGCCGAGCGCGATCGGTAGCGGCCCCATCAAGGCGGCCAGGGAGGTCATCAAAAATCGGCCGGAACCGCATGAGGCACGTGCGGTGGATCGCCCCTTATTGCCGCCCCCAGGAACCCACCAGTAAGCTCCACACATTGCTAAACAGAGCTTGAAATCTGCGAGAGGGCGGACTCCAGTTCAGCACCCACAAACGGTTTCGTCAGCACAGGCGTATCGGAGTATTTTGGATCAAGACCTTTGCTACCGTAGCCAGTGGCGAAGATGTAGGGCACGCCGCGCTCCGCCAGAACGTCGGCCACGGAATAGCTTGACTGACCATCCAAATTGACGTCGATGATGGCGACATCGAACTGCCCGCTCCGTGCAATCTCAAGTGCCTCCGTTATCCGAGAGGCTATGGCCCCGACCTCATGCCCGAGGTCATTGAGCATATCTTCGACCAGCATAGCGATCAGTGACTCGTCCTCCACGACGAGGACGCGAAGTTTTCTCATTCTTGAACTCATCGGCACAGACCAAGCAAGAGAAGCGATCGTTCAGCGCAACAACTCATATGAGTGGCGCTTCGATTGTGAAGATCACGCCCTCTGGCGCAAACGAAAGATTGACCTCTCCACCGAGTTCCAGGGCCAAGGCCCTCTCAAGCAGACGGGTGCCAAACCCTTTCCGGCTCGGGGGCTCGACGGCCGGACCGGCAATCTCCTGCCATCGCATATACAGGTGATGTCCACGGGCCCCTCCGCCGACAAGCCACTCGATCTTGATTCGACCCTCGTCCGTCGTGAGTGCGCCGTATTTTGCGGCGTTGGTGCAAAGCTCATGGAAGGCCATGGAAAGCGCAAGCGCCAGTTTTGGCCTTAGCAGGAGTGGCGGCCCGGACGCGTGGACACGCTGCGGTTCGACGCAGAGAGGGTTGATCACCTCCTGGAGGAGCTCCTGAATGTCCACCCCTTCCCAGCTTTCGCGTGTGAGCAGGTCGTGTGCCCTGGCCAAAGCTACGAGCCGACTTTCGAATCGCTTGCGAGCCGGATTCCCGTTTTCGCCGCGGAAGGTTTGCGCCGCCAGCGACTGAACCGTGGCGAGCGTGTTCTTCACCCGATGGTTCAGTTCATTGACCATCAGCTTGCGGCGTTCTTCGTTGCGCCGCCGTTCAGTCACATCGCGTGCGATCTTCGACGCTCCGACGACGCAGCCCCGGCGGTCCCTCAAGGGGGAAACCGTCAGGGAAATGTCGATCCGGCTTCCGTCCTTTCGCAGCCGCATCGTCTCGTAGCTTTCGATGTGTTCACCACTCTTGATTCGATCGAGAATGACAAGCTCCTCTTCCCGGCGGTCAGGCGGGTAGAGTGCGCTCACAGGTTTCCCGATGATCTCTTCGGCCTCATAGCCGAACAGGCGTTGTGCGCCCTTATTCCATGTCTGTATGACACCCTGCGCGTCCATGCTGATGATGGCGTCGTCCGAGGATTTGACGATCGACGCGAGCCGTTCCTCATACGCCTCGGCTTTCTTGCGATCCGAGATGTCCATCAGCATGTTCACAGCGCCGACGAGCTTGCCGCTGTCGTCATGCAGCGGAGTGGGATAAGGAACGAACGGCACCCGCGTACCGTCAGGCCGTTCGGCAACAGCTTCTTCACCGCGGACCGGCCGATCTTCCCTCAGCGCTACCGCCATCGGGCATTGGTCGTGCGGCAGATAACTCCCGTCGGGTCTGTAAAGACGCCAACTGACACACCACTTGTCGCCGACCTGTGGGGTGCGGCCAGCCATATCCACGGCCGCTTTGTTGAAGAAGGTGATGTGGCCCTCGGCGTCCGTGGTGTAGATGGCGGCGGGTAGCGCTTCGAGCAAATCGCGCATGCGCTGTTCACGTTCGCGAAGCCGGTCATCCATGTGCTTGGCTTCGGTCACGTCGAGGAGAACGCGCACGCCATAGCGGAACCGTCCGGTGCAGTCGCGCACAGACGAACTGTAAACATCAAAATAGACCGTGGTGCCGTCACCCTTTACGGCGCGCTTGCGAACCGCATAGTTGTCGATTTCGCCGCTGACCTGCTGCGCATACAAACGGGCATCCTGCTCGCGGTCATCTTCATGCGTATAGTCGAGGAACGTCATGGCCAGGAGCTGCTCGCGCGTGTGGCCGAGCATGGCGCAGAACGCGTCGTTTACGCGAAGCAGGCGGCCGTCCGCATCAGCCTCCGCTATCCCGATCGTGGCCGCCTGATATGTCGCCGCCAGACGCTCCTCACTCTCCCGTCGGGCGTTTTCGGATTCGTAGAGGCCCGTTACGTCCGTCGTAAAGCACCGTGTATTAACGAACTTTCCGTCCTCCAAGCGACTGTTGGAGGTGATCAGCACATGCTTGATCGAGCCATCTTTGGCGCGCAGGCGGGCGGCATAGCGATCGAGTTTTTCGCCACAGGACAGCCGCTGAAGGATCTCGCCTATGACCGGCGCATCTGCGTGAAACTCGGCGATGTGTCGGCCGACATACTCCTCCGGCTTGTACCCCAAGAGCTCCAATTCTGCCTTATTGGCTCTCAGGATAATCCCCGTGCTGCTTACAATGTGCAAGCCGATGGCGCTGTTTTCAAAGAAATCCTCCAGGTCCTTGCTCTTGCGACGGACTTCCTCTTCGATCTTCTTCTGCTCTGAGATATCTTGGAAGCAATTGATCGCCCCTTGGATTTCACCCCTGCGGCCCGTAAGCGGGCGAATGTTGACGAGTGCAATGATGCGGGAGCCGTCGGGCCTCTCGATCATCACTTCGGCGTTTCGCGTAGCGACGCCGCTCCTCATCGCCTGGGCCATGGGGCACTCCGCGTGCGGCAGGGGTGAACTGTCCGGGAGGAAAAGGCGGTGGGAACCACAAAACCGCTCCCTTGGCTCATCGAGCGAAGGCCGTCTTCCCCAAAGCTCGGCGGCTTCAGAGTTATAGCGGACGAGCCATCCCTCGTGGTCACAGACGTAGACGGCTCCCGGTATCGCATCGAGCACGCCAGGAGCTGCAGTGACCAGCGCCTCATATTCGCTCAACAGGCGGCCGGTCAGCGGAAATTCTTCGATATTCGACATAGAAAACGGCCCCCTTTTGGGTCAATCGGCCCGGAGTCATGGGCTACCCCAAAGGTGCCGCCTCGTACCTAGACCGCATTCAACGTATCGAACGCGCCCTTTGTTCCCTGCAAGAAGACCTGTTCTGCCCTCCCACCCGGTCTTGCCAAGGCTTACCTGGAAGCAATAGCTATTTGTATCCACCGGCAGCGGCAAGAGAACGAGTGGCCGGGATCATCTCTGACGTTCAGGCACTCCTACGGGAAAGGCCGTGCCTAGTCATGAGCAATTCTCACACCCTTGGCCGCCCGTTTCCGAGACCGCCGATCCGCTATCTGCCTGCTTGACGCTGCCTTCATGAGCTTACGGAAGCTCGGGCATTCGAGGTGCGTCGGAGCGGAGCAATCGGCTACATGTCGAAGTGCATCCCGCAATACGCGCAGATTCGCGATTTGCCGCTCTAGCTCATCTGCCTTGGCGTGCAAATCAGCGCGGGGAAGATTGAGTTGACCATCCTGCCCGAACATCTGAGCGATCTCTGTCAGGGAAAAGCCGGCCAATCTCCCGAGATCGATGAGTGAGAGTTTCAGGAGAACGTCCGCATCAAACTGGCGGCGCAGCCCATGCCGGCCAACGGAGCGGATCAATTTGATTTCCTCATAGTAGCGCAGTGCCGATGGCGAGATGCCAGTGCGTTCCGCGACTTCGCCGATGTCGAGAAATTTCATGCTTGACCTCAAGTTGACTTGAAGTGGCAGTGTGCTCCGAGTTGACTGCTTTCAGCAAGGGGAAAGGCTATGGAAGGCTCGGAAATTGGAAAGAAAAAAGGGATCTGGCGGGACGAACGGGCGATCGCGCTTTTGATGGCGGCAATGTTGACCACGATGGCGAACGCGACCATCAGTCCGGCCCTTCCGGGACTTCAGCGCCTGTTCGCGGAGGATCCGAACGCGGCGATCCTGACGCGCCTGCTCGTGTCTGCGCCTTCGCTGTGCGTCGCTCTCTGCGCCCCTTTTGCGGGACTCGCGACCGACCGGTTCGGGCGGCGTCGGCTGTTGCTGGGCGGCGTCATGCTGTTTGTGTTCGCCGGAAGCTGCGGGCTTTTCCTGCCGGATCTCCCGAAGATCTTCGTCAGCCGGCTTGTTCTCGGAGTCGCCGTCGCCCTTATCATGACGGCACAGACTGCGCTGATCGGAGATTATTTCTCCGGCGCCGCCCGAAGCGCGCTGACCGGATTGCAGATATCGGCGCGAAACTTCGGAGGACTTCTCTTCATCTCGTTGGCTGCATGGGCTGCGCTCGTGTCGCCGCGTCTGCCTTTCGCGATCTATTGCCTCCCCATCTTGGTCCTGCCCTTGATGTGGAAGGTGATCGTCGACAACGCCCGGCCCTCGCCCAAACACGCAGCCGATACGATCAACGGGGTCGATGGATCTCCCACCTGGCGCTTGCGCTTTATGGCACTTGTGTTCCTTCAGGCCCTGACGAACATGCTCTTCTTCATCGTGCCGACGCAGTTGCCGTTCTTCCTCGATGCGTACGGCCAGAACAGTGCCGTCATGACCGGATCGTCCCTGGCTGTGCTGATGCTGACTGGCGGCTCCTTCGCGCTCCTCTATCCACGAGTTCGACGGGGTCTCGGCCATGTCGGCGTCTTCGCTTTCGGTTATGCAGCCATGGCTTCTGGCTTTTTCCTCCTGACCGTTTCGGCGGCCGCGGCAAAGGTGTTCGCCGGAGCTGCGTTGATCGGCGCGGGCTACGCGCTCGTTTCGCCGACCTTTGTAGCCCTCGTGCTTAATCTCGTACCTGCCGAGCGGCGAGGACTTGCCGGCGGCATTCTGACCGCTTCTGTGTTCATCGGACAGTTCTGTTCTCCCCTACTCAGCACTCCAGCGATTTCGGGAGCAGGCTACGAGGGCTTGTTTCGCGGCACCGCGGTGCTTCTGGCGACAATGGCTCTGACCGCAGTGGCTGTCGGGGGTGTCCATCTAGCGCATCGGCACCACGGCCGCCGCGCCGCCGGGACCCTTGCCGCGCGTGTGAGCCCGCGCCCCCAATTTGAAGGAACCGCATCGGCAGCTGATTATCGATCAGCCTCCCCAGCGCAGCACGGCGGTGTCGACCGGCGCGTCCCAGAGCAAAAGCTCGCGTTCCTCGAGACGCGCAACGGTGATTGACAGGCCCGCCATGTCCAGAGAGGTGACATAGGTTCCGACCAGCGAACGGGCAACCGCGATGCCCAGGCTGTCGAGTCGCGCTCGGGCGGAATTGTATGCGAGATACAGTTCCGATACCGGCGTGCCACCGAAGCCGTTGATGAAGAGGAGCAGCCTCCCGCCCCGGTCCGGCGCCAAATCGCTCAGGATTGCCTCGAGCATCGTTTCCACGATTTCGTCGGCGGCCGCGAATTTTACCCGTGCACGGCCCGGCTCGCCGTGAATTCCGACGCCCATTTCCATTTCGTTTTCGCTGAGCACGAAGGTCTCCCGCTTCGTGTCGGGTACGGTCACACCGCGCAGCGACACCCCCATGGTGCGGATGCGGCCGTTCAGGTCGTCGGCAAGCGCGCTCAGTGCGTCGAGCCCCCAGCCGGCCTCCGCCGCCGCCCCGAGCAGCTTCTCCACCACGATCGTTCCCGCAACGCCTCTCCTGTCCTGGCTGCGCTTCGACGCGCCGGGATCGACGTCGTCGCGCACAACGACGGTGGCGATCCGGTGCTCAGTCGCGGCGAGCTCGGCGGCCATCTCAAAATTCATGACGTCGCCATCATAGTTCTTGACGATGAGCAGACATCCCTCGCCGCCGTCCGTTTCCCGTATCGCGGCAATAATCTGATCCGGCGTTGGAGAAGTGAAGACATGTCCGGTGCACGCGGCGTCCAGCATCCCTCTCCCGACAAAGCCGGCATGCATCGGCTCGTGCCCGGCGCCGCCGCCCGAAATGAGCGCGACTTTGTCCGGCCGCAAACTGCGCCGGCGAACGAACTTCCCGTCGGCCCCAAAGGTCACTAGCCGTTCGTGGGCCGCGACCAGACCCGCAAGGCTTTCAGCGACCAGCGTCTCGGGTCGGTTCATGAATTTCTTCATCGTGCCCCTCCCTCGACGCCGTGCTCTCCTGCCTCGCGCAAAATCGACGCTCGATCGGACTCAAATTTAGAGGATCCCGCCGGCGGGCATCGATGTACTGAAACACATCGCGACCCTCTAATCCATCGTTCCGACCAGTTTCGCCATGTTCCGTACGAGTTCCTCGATCGCTTCGTCGAACAGGCGGTTCTTCTTTTCATCGCCGAGATCGGGAACGATCAGGGAGAGCTGGCGCAGCTTCTCAGTGCTTCCGAAATCCGGCAGCTTGCCAGGGTGTGCGGATTGGTAGGCCTGAAGAAAACGATCTTGCTCGCCCGGGCTGAAGTGGCAGACGCGGAAGATCGTTGCCAGATGGCGCGCCGGCAGCGGGGTTGAATAGGTCGGACTCGTCACCTGGGTCACGAAGCTGCGATGCTTGCCGAGCGCCGCGGCGAGCCGCTGGCGGGTTCCCGACGGCCGATTGTCGATGATTTGCGCCAGAATCGTCTTGTAGGCGATGATGGCGTCTTCAACCGTCCCGCGCGACATTCATTTCATCTCCGCCGCAGTCCGGCCATCCGAACACAAGCCGCCGATTGTGGATCGTATATCCGCCGCGCGATTGGGCGTCACCGAGAAGTGGCGAAGGCCCGCGGCCATGAGCGCCGGTATATGCCGGGGGTCTGAAGCCATCTCGCCGCAGACGCCGGTCGGTTTATTCATAGTCTTGGCAAGCGCCATTCCCTGCGCGATCACCCTTAAGACCGCCGACGTGGCTGCGTTGTAAAGCGGGGCCACGCTATGGTCGTCTCTTGCTGCAGCCATCAGATATTGCGCCAGATCATTCGTTCCGAAGGAGAAGAAGGCGGAGCGCGAAAAGCGCTCGAGCATCAGCGCCGCCGCCGGAACTTCCACCATCATGCCGATCTCCGGGATGCGCGCCTCCACCCCGCTCCCTGAGAGATCGGCGCGCTCCTCTTCGAAGAACGTCCGCATCGCTTCGAGCTCGTCCGGAACCGTCACCATCGGCAAGAGGACGCCGAGATTGCCGTGCCCAGCGGCGCGTAGCAATGCGCGCGCCTGGGCGCGGGCAAGCTCCGGCCGCGCCAGGAGCAATCGGATGCCCCTGAGGCCCATGAAGGATTCGCTTTTCCTGGCCCCGAGGCCCGGCAATGTCTTGTCGCCGCCGAGATCGAGCATGCGCACGATCACCGGCGCGTCGCCGGCCCATTCCAGCGCGTGCCGATAGATAAAGTAATGTCTTTCCTCATCGACGACGTCCGCAGGCGAAGTCACCAGAAATTCGGTCCGCATCAGACCGATGCCAGCGAAGGACGCGGGATCAACGGCCTTAAGCTCTAGCGGATCGTTGATGATGGCGGACAGTCGGATCGCAACGCCGTCGGCGGTTTCGATCACTCCGCCCTCGCGGCGCGCGGCGCTCGGCTTTGCTGCAGGCGTCTTCGATTTCGCCACGCGAACATCCGCATCCTCGGGCGCGATTACGGCTCGGCCGCCATTCGCATCGACAAGCAAGCGCGCACCGGCGGGAACTTCGAAGCGCCCCGTTGCCACCAGCATAGGTACCGAACGGCTGCGGGCGAGCATTGCCACGTGGCTAGAGACGCTGCCTTCGAAGAGGACGATGCCGCCGCCGGAGGTCCAGTCATGCGCAAGGAAGATGCTGGGCTCGAGATCCTTTCCGACGAAAACCGAACCTGGCGCGAAGTCCTCCAGCGGGCGGCCCGTCAGCGCGCTGAGGACGCGATTACGGATGTCGACAATATCGATCGCGCGGGCGCGGAGCTGCTCATCGGGCGCCTCCTCGATATCGGCGATGTAGTCGTCCAGCGCCCCGAGCCAGGCGAGAGCGGCGCTGTCGCCGGCGACGATCCGGTCCTCGGCCATTTCGACGAGAGCCGGATCAAGCAGCATCTCTATCTGGAAATCGAGAATGCCGGTGCTCTCCTCGTCCGACCGATCCGCGAGAGCTTCGAGCTCCGCGACGGCCGTGGCGACGGCGCGGCGCAGCTTGTCGCCTTCCGCGGACAGGTTTTCGCCAAGCGCAAACGCCTCCGCCGTAATATCGGCGGCGAGATGGACACGCCCGACCCCCACGCCGGGGGAGGCTGCGATCCCAGTGATTTCAAGAGCTTCGGCCATGCTTTTTATCTTCATCGAAATCGCGCTCGACGAGCGCTCTGAGAGCATGGATCGCTTCGGCGGCGCGTAAACCCCTGGCTCGGATTTTCAGGACCGAACCCCTTCGGATTCTCGCCCCCATGATCTTGACGATGCTCTTTCCGTTCAGCCAAACGTGGCTGTCGTTGACCTTGATCTCGATCGTGCAGGGAAACGACTTGGCGAGTCTCGTGAAAGTGACCGACGGGCGGGCATGCAGTCCGAAGCCGTGCGTCACCTCAATCTCCGCCTGGCAATAACCGTGCGTATCGATTGCCTCCGGCGCTGCCCGTCGCGGCCTGTTGTCCATCACGGCGACAGCTCCTCCGCAGTCGCCACGACCCGGGCGAGAGCCGCGCCGCCCGACGCTTCAGCCGCAGCCATAACCGCCCCCTCAACCAGTGGCGCGTTGCAAATGATCACTCTTCCGGAACGCGGTTCTCCGAGCATTTCGATCGCCATTTCGCTGTTGGTCTCCGCCCCGCCAAGATCGACGAAAACGGCGACCCCGGCATCCGACCATGCCCGCTCGATCGCCGCCATTATATCGACCGCATGCGTACCAAGCCCACCTTCGGCGTTGCCGCCCGACCAAGCGAGCGGCACGCAATCGCCAACCATCTGGCGCACCATGTCGGCGGCACCCTCCGCGACGAGCGGAGAATGCGAGACGATGACGATGCCGACATTTGCGGAATTCGGGTTCATGCCGGCCATTGCTCCTCCAAGAAGTGACAGATCGCCGCCGTCAGCAGCGCACAGCTCTTGGCGCCGGGATCGACATGTCCGATCGAGCGATCTCCGAGAAACGCGGCGCGCCCGCGCATTGCCCTCATGCCGATAGTGAGCCTTGCCGCACGTTGCGCCACTTCGCAGATGCCTGCCAATCCCGCGCGCCTTACCACTTCGCCATGCACCGGGTAAAGCACGTCGAGCAGCGTTTTGTCGCCGGGGCTTGCCCGCCCACGACGGGCGACGGCATCGACGGCACGCTCGAGTGCGCGTGCAAACTCGATGCGCCCGTTCGCACCGGACAACTGACGGCCGATCTCGATCAGCAGCGTCCCATAGAGCGGACCGGCGGCGCCGCCGACGCTCATCACGAGCGTGAGACCGATCTCCTCCAGTGCTCGCGGCAGGGCAAGCTGCACGAGGCGGCTGCGCTCGACATAGACCGCTTCCAGCCCACGACGCATGTTGGTGCCATGATCTCCGTCGCCGATCGCGCGGTCGAGTTCTGACAGATGATCGGCATTGGCGGCAATCACCTCGCGACAGGCGTCGATCAACCCGCCTATGAGCGCTGCGTTTGCCGACACCTCGAACACCTTCTTCCAACCCTCCCCGATCATACTCGCGATCGGCCGTCATCGTTAGAGCATGTGTCTAGCGCTGGATGAGGTAAAGTGTGCGCGGTTTTCCGCCCGCATCCGGCGCTACCTTCTGGAATAGACCACCGTTACGATTCTAAGTCGATCCGACCGAAATCGTCGTGATAACGAAGCCCCGCTGCGACTTCGAAGACCGCGGCCACAGCCATGGCTCCCGGATCCGGTACGCCGTCGAGGTCCTGTTCGCCGACGTAGGAGGCGCGGCCGGCCTTCGCCTTCTTCATCGCCCGGGTCGCGTCGGCGCCGGCCCGCGCTGCGGAAGCCGCCGCGGCAAGACCGCCGGCCTTGAGGGCGCGCAGCGCCGGATCCAGGGCATCCACCATCGTGCGATCGCCGACGGCCGCCCCGCCGTAGAAGATCATCCGTTCGAGCCCCGCCAAGAGCGAGGCCGCGATATCTTTCGTGTCCGAGTAGGCCTTGGCGGCGGCGGTGAAGAAGATCGACAGCAGCACGCCGCTCGAGCCACCCATGCTGGTGCTGAGAATGCTGCCGATCGATGAGAGCGTCGCGGCGATGTCCTTCAGCGGCAGCTTTTCGATATGCGCTAGAACGCTGCGCGAACCGGTCGCCACAGTCGAGCCGGTATCGCCGTCACCCGCCCGGGCATCGAGGTGGTTGAGCTCCGCTTCGAGCGAGAGGAGATGATCGCAGATCGCCGCGATCAGCCTATCGGCGGCCGGATCATGGCTTGCCGCCACGAACTCGGTGGCGGGCACGGCAGCTGCCGGCAGAACGGAGACATCATGCCGCTCCACGGCGGGTATCCAGGCATGCGGGCCTACCGGCGATTTCAATGCTGCCTCACGCTCGCCATCGAGCCGCATCAGCGAGAGCGAAAAGCCGTTCATGTTGAGCGCCGTCATCAGCGGCGCCGGGCCTATCGTCAACTTCACGCGTTCGGCGAGTGACGAGGAAAGAACCGTGTGGGCGATCAATCCCATCTCGATCGGTGGCACGGCACCGAGATTGTTGATGAGAAGCACGTAGCCACCATCCCCCGGCAAAGCTCTGGAAAGCCGCTCGGACATGGTAGCAACAATGCTGCGCGCCTCCTGCAGAGCGATCCGTTCGGCACCGGGCTCGCCGTGGATTCCCAGCCCCAGTTCCCCCTCCTCCGCCTCGAGCCGCTCCACATGGGCCTGGCCGGGAATCGAGCAGGAGGATAGCGACACGCCTAGCGAAACGATATCACGCGCGGCCAATCGTGCCGCGCTCGCAACGGTCTCGAGATCGGCATCCTGCTCGGCCAGGTGCCCGGCAATCTTGTGGAGGAAGAGCGTTCCGGCGACGCCCCGCGGCTGCGGTATCTCCGGCAAGGCGATGTCATCTGCGACGATCACCATTTCGACGCGAAATCCTTCGACGCGCGCCTTCTCCGCCGCGAGTCCGAAATTGAGCCGATCGCCGGTGTAGTTCTTGACGATCAGCAGGCAACCCTTCGGCCCGGTCACGGCGCGAATCGCAGTCAGCACCGCATCGACGCTCGGCGAGGCGAAGATCTCGCCGGAAACCGCCGCGGTCAACATGCCTTTCCCGACAAAGCCCGCGTGCGACGGCTCATGGCCGGCGCCCCCACCTGAGATGATTGCGACCTTCGCCTTGTCCCAATCGCCGCGCAGGACGACCTTGATGTCGGGATAGGTGTCTAGACGCGCGAGGCTTCCCGCCGGCGCTGTCTGCAGCAGGCCGTCAAGCGCTTCGGTGACGATGTTTTCCCTGCGGTTGAAAAAATGCTTCATCGTGTTCATCCAATTGCCTTGTCGATTGGTCGGGCGTCGCATTCAACAGGTACACGCGGCTCGCTTCAGGTCTTGTTCTTATGTATGTCGTTGCTCCAGTCCGCTGCACACTTCTGGGCGCCATGCGTCAGCATCAGCGCAGCCGCTCGCCGTCCGATCCGAAATAGAGGGGCTGTCTCAGCGTGAGATTGATCCGGTCGCCCGGTTTGATGGAGAGATAGGGATCGGCAAGCGTCACGAGCTTGTGCCCCTGAACCCGGATGTGTAGGTGGTTCTGGTCGCCGAGGTGCTCGATCCAGTCCACCTCGGCATTGCCCTGGGCGTGTGTGGCGATCTCGAGATGTTCGGTCCGTGCGCCGATCGTCTGCGCGCCGGAAGGCGCCGCGGCGCCGGGCAGGAGGTCTATGGGAAGCAGATTTATGTGCGGCTGGCCGAGGCGCGCGGCGACGTGCAGATTGGCCGGGTCCGCATAGATCTCCCGCGGCGTGCCGATCTGCACGAGCCGCCCTTCGGACAGAATGCCGATGCGATCGGCCATGGTCATTGCCTCGACCTGGTCATGGGTGACGTAAAGAAGCGTTGAGCTCAGCTCTTTCTGGATACGCTTCAGTTCCAGGCGAAGTTCTGCCCTGAGCTTCGCATCGAGCGAAGACAGCGGTTCATCCATGAGATAGATCGCCGGACGGCGCACCAGCGCGCGGCCGATCGCGACGCGCTGCATCTCGCCGCCGGAAAGCCGCGTCGAGCGGTTTTGGAGCTTGTGCTCGATCCGAACCATACGTGCCACCTCGCGGACGCGGCGGTCGATTTCCTCGGCGCCGAGCCGCCGTGCCGGCGAGCGCAGCGGAAAGGCGAGATTGTCGTAGACGCTTAAGTGCGGATAGAGCGAATATTGCTGAAAGACGAAGGCCACGTCCCGCTCGGCTGGCGACTGCCGGCCGACGTCGCGCCCGGCGATCGTCAGCCCGCCGCAATCCGGTCTTTCGAGACCGGCGATCAGACGCAGGGTCGTCGTTTTTCCCGCGCCCGTCGGCCCGAGAAGGACCACGAATTCCGCATCCCTGATTGTCAGCGACAGATTGTCGATGGCAACCGTGTCGCCGAATGTCTTGCCGATACCATGAATGACGACCTCAGCCATGGCGCACCTCCGTATAGAGGGATGAGGCGATCGCCCTGCCGGAGGCGCAGTCGAAGATTGCGAGCTTTGCCGGATTGAATTCCAGCCCGACGGTCTCGCCGAGCCTGAAGCTGTGGTCGGCCGAAACGCGCGCCTTGACGATGCCGGAGTCGGTCTCCACGGCGACGATCTGGTTGGTGCCGAGATATTCGCTGCCGTAGACGGCACCGCGGATGGGGGATCGATCGCTGAAGCGGATGTGTTCCGGACGGACGCCGAGCGCCATTTCGCCCGGCGCCACGTCCTCCCCCACCTCCGGCACGGCGATTTCGAAGCCGTCGAGGAGGATCGACCGCGTGCCCCTCTCGAGCCCCGAATGGAAGCGCATGAAATTCATCGGCGGCGAGCCGATGAAGTCGGCGACATACATCGAAGCGGGGCGATTGTAGATTTCCTGCGGCGTGCCGTACTGCTCGATGACGCCATGGTTCATCACCGCGATCTTATCGGCCATCGCCATGGCTTCGTGCTGGTCATGAGTCACGTAAACTGTCGTCGCCTGGATGCGATTGTGGAGCTCGCGCAACTCATGGACCATCACCTCGCGGAACTCCGCATCGAGCGTGCCGAGCGGCTCGTCCATCAGGAAGCATTTGGGGCGCCGGATGATCGCGCGACCGAGCGCAACACGCTGGCGGTCGCCGCCGGCGAGGCCCGAAACCGACCGGTCGAGGATGTGGGCGATCCTCAGCAGCTTTGCAGTCTCCATGACGCGGGCCCGGATTTCCGCCTTCGGCACGCCCTGCGACAGGAGCGGGAAGCCGATGTTCCGGCGCACATTCATGTGCGGATAGAGCGCGAAGAGCTGGAAGACGAAGGCGATGTCGCGGGCGCTCGCGCGGTTGTAGGTGACGTCCTCGCCGTCGAGATAGATCTTGCCGTCGGTCGGCAACTCGAGCCCGGCGATCATTCTGAGCGTCGTCGTCTTGCCGCATCCGGAGGGGCCGAGCAGCGCCAGGAACTCGCCATCCTCGACGGTGAAGCTCGAATCCTCGACGGCGACGAAATCGCCGAACTGCTTGCGGAGGTTTACGATCTTGATCTCGGACATCGTTCACTCCGGAAATTTCGAGACGATGATGAACAGGACTGTTCCAGCGAGTAGCATGGCGAGCGAATAGGTGTAGAGCGCCAGCAGGAACGGCTGGAACAGCATCAGGAAACCCGCTGCGATGAGCACCGTCGCGATGTTTTCCATCGGTCCACGCCGGAGGAAGAACGGCCGCTTCTTCCGGGCTGCACGAGCTATTTCTTGCGGATTTGTCATTTGCGAACCGCTCCGAAGGTGATGCCACGCAGCAACTGCTTGCGCAGGATGATGGTGAAGACGAGGATCGGCACGAGGAAGATCGTCGTGCCGGCGGCGACCGCCGGCCAATCCTGCCCGCCTTCGCCAATGATCGTGGGTATGAAGGGCGGCGCCGTCTGCGCCGAACCCGAGGTCAATAGCACCGCGAAGGCATATTCGTTCCAGGCGAAGATCAGGCAGAAGATCGCAGTCGCTGCAATCCCGGTCGTCGCCTGCGGCAGCACAACCTTCCAAAAGGCCTGCAGACGGGTATAGCCGTCAATCATCGCCGCCTCCTCGTATTCGCGTGGGATTTCGTCGATGAAGCCCTTGAGAAGCCAGACGGCGAGCGAGACGTTGACGGCCGTATAGAGCAGGATCATGCCCAGCGCCGTATCGGAGAGGCCGAACTGGCGGTACATGAGATAGATCGGGATCGCGACCGCGATCGGCGGCATCATCCGGGTCGACAGGATGAAGAACAGGAGATCGTCGGCGAGCGGCACGCGGAAGCGCGAGAAGCCATAGGCAGTAAGCGTTCCGAGCGAGACGGCAAGGAAGGTTGAGCCAAAGGCTATGACGAGCGAATTGCCGAAGCGGGGCCAGTAGTTCGACGGCCCGGCGATGACCATGTTGCGGTTGCGGGTGATCTCGTCGCAGGCTCCCGTCGGGGCGGGGAGCGACTGAATGTAGTCCGGCGTTTGCCGCGTTCGCGTGGTGAAGAGGTTGCAGAAGCCCTCGAGCGTCGGCGTGAACACGATCTTGGGTGGATAGCTAATCGAGTCCGGCGGCGACTTGACGCTCGTCAGGAAGATCCAGGCGAGCGGCACCATAGTCACCAGTGCATAGATGATCACGATCGCGCCGGCGATACGCTTCACGGTCGGCGTCGGCTCGACCACGGAATGGGCGGTAACGTTGAGCGAGCTCATCTCTGTTTCACCCTGTTGAGCGCTTTGACATAGATGTTTGCGAGTCCGAACACCGCAACGAAAAGGATGATTGCGAAAGCCGAGGAGCGCCCTGTGAGCCAGCTTTCAAAGGCTTCTCGCTTCAGCGTGATCGAGGCGACCTCGGTGGTCGAGCCAGGCCCGCCGCCGGTTAGAAGCATCACCATGTCGAACATCTTGAAGTTCTCGATGCCGCGGAAGAGCACCGCGAGCATGATGAAGGGCAGAGCCATCGGCACGGTGATCGACCAAAACTGCCGCCAGGCGGAAGCGCGATCGACCTCCGCCGCCTCATAGATGTAGTCCGGGATGGATCTGAGGCCGGCGAGGCAGATCAGCATGACGTACGGCGTCCACATCCAGGTATCGACGATGATGATTGCCCACGGTGCCAGGTCCACTGAACCGAGCATCTCGAAGGATGACGGCGGAATCCCCGTGAAGAACGAGACGATATAATTGAAGAGGCCGATCTGCGGCTGGTAGAGGAACCGCCAGAAATTGCCAACGACTGCCGGCGACAGCATCATCGGAATGAGGATGACCGTCGTCCAGAAGCCATGGCCGCGGAATTTGCGGTCGATCAGATAGGCGAGCGCGAATCCGATGACCGTCTGCAACAGAATCGTCCAGAAGACGAAATGCGCCGTCGTCTGCATGGCGATCCAGATGTCCGGATCGTTCAGCACTCGCTGGTAGTTTCGCAGGCCGACGCCCTCGACCGCGGCGTTGGGGCGGTTCGCGCGGAAGTTCGTGAAGGACAGATAGACCGCCCAGATCAGCGGGAAGATATTGATAGCAAGCAGCAAGGCGATCGTCGGCGTTACGAAGAGCCAGGCGATGGCGCGGTCCGAAAGGCCGCGCACTCGAGCGGCGATCGTCGTCGGCGTAGCGTGGGCAAGCATGTCGGAGGATCGCTCCGCGATGGTGGACGGGGCATCGGTCACGGATGTCACCTGAATTCAAGAAAGGAGGGAATCGAGGTCGACGGCCCGGACTTTGGCAGCCGGGCCGCGTTCGCGAGGAAGCCTAGAGCTTGCCTTCGTCCTCGAAGATCTCCTTCCAGTCCTTGACGAGTGCGTCGAGCGCTTCCTGGGCGGTGCCCTGATCAGCCACGACATAGTCGTGCAGCCGCTTCTGCATCGACTGCAGCAGGATTGCGTAGGACGGCTCCTGCCAGAAGTCCTGCACCTGGTTCATCGCCACGAGGAAGTCAGCCGCGAAGGGCTGGCTGTCCTTGAAGGACGGGTCGTTGAGCACCGCATTATGTACGGCATAGCCGCCGAGCGCCCACCATTTCTTCTGCACTTCCGGCTGAGCGAACCATTTGATGTAGGCGAGCGCGCCGTCCATGTTGTCGGTATTGGCGACGACGGAGATTCCCTGTCCGCCGAGCGTCGAGGCGGCCACCTTCTGCTTGGGGTTGACGAAGAACCCGATTTTGTCGCCGCCGACCTTCTCGTCCTTGTGGAGGCCCGGGAAGAAGGCGAACCAGTTCATCGCCATCGCCACCTGGCCGGATTTGAAGGCATCGAGCCCCTCGCCCATGTAGCTGTCGGTATAGCCGGGCGGCTGGCAGCATTTGTAGAGCGCCTTGTAAGCCTCGAGCCCTGCTACGGCATCCGCAGAGTTGACGGCCCCCTCCATGTCGTATTTGCCGGGTGTCTGCTCATATTTGAAGCCGAAGGGATAAAGGGCCGAGGTTGCGCCCATGGTGACGCCCTCGGAGGCGCGCTCGGTGAAGATCGCCGCCCCATAGACCTTCTGGCCGTCGATCTCTCGCCCGGTGAAAAATTCGGCGACTTGCTTTAACTCGTCCCAAGTCTGCGGCGGGCCGAGATCGCGACCGTATTTCTGCTTGAATTCGGCCTGCAATTCCGGCTTGGCGAACCAGTCCTTGCGATAGAACCAGCCGTTGGCGTCGCCCATGGCTGGCAGCGCCCAATAGTTCGGCGTGCCTTTCGGCCAGGTGGAATAGGCATTGACCGCGGCTTCCGCGAAGTCGCTCATCTTGATTCCTTCCTTGTCGAAGAAATCGTTGAGCTTGACGTAGTAGCCGTTTTCGGCGGAACCGCCGATCCATTGGCTGTCGCCGATCAGGAGATCGCAGAGCTTGCCGCCAGAGTTGAGTTCGTTGAGAATGCGGTCAGCAAAGTTCGGCCACGGCACGAATTCGAATTTCATCGTGGTGCCGGTCGCTGCGGTGAAATCCTTCGAGAGTTCGACCAGCGCGTTCGCCGGGTCCCAGGCCGCCCAGCAGAGCGTCAATTCGTCGGCCTTCGCCATTCCCGGTATCGCCGTCGACAGCACGAGTGCCGACGTCATGCCCATCAGGGTCTTCGTCATCTTCCGCATGTATTCCTCCCAGATACAGAACCGACCGATGCCGGCCTCGGAAAAATTTCGCCTTACTCACATGCCCACGCCGTACTCCCTCATGTTGAGCAATGTGTTTAGTGATATACCTTTTACTAAACACATCAAGTGCAATTCGTCGCTGCACTGCAGCACGCGCACCGATGGGCCAGGCGGTGCATTGCAGATGACGCCGACACCCCCTAGGAGATCACCGACATTTGCGCTTTCCGCATGGGAGAGTGAAAAGACCGCGAAGATCCCCTCGTTATCTCTTGATGGCAGCGGGCACTCAAAAGCGCTCGCGACGCGGCAAACGTTGCTCGCTTATTACCCGGGGATCGGCTCGCAGCATTTGGGAGTACCCGCTGGCACAGAACGTGATCTTGCCGCCGGGAGGCGAGTTCAAGTGGATCGTCCAACGCCAAAACTCGAATGGTCGCGCCAAACGCGACCGAGTGACCCTGTCGATCGAAAGTTCACTCATTGCGGTTCGCCCCTCGCTGTCGCCGTGATCGATGGAAATCTGCAGATCAGCGACGTCGTGAAACGTCAACGTGGCCGGGGCTACACGGAAGCGAGCCTTTCCAGAACCCTCACAAAGCCACTCGGCGATGAAGTCGATGTCGAGCACCAGGTCGCTGCGCCAGTCTTGCTTTTCGGGTTCGCCAATATCGAATCGTATCGCGTAGATGAGGTTGTCATGCCATCGCCAGACGAGATCATCGTCACGTGAGCCATCATTTTCGGCGTGAGTTTCCATCAGAGTCGTCCCCATGTAGAATGCGGCGGCCGAGTGTTCTTGTTATCAAACACGATGAGCCACATCTGCGCGCCGTCCAACACACGCAGAATATGATCATCGCTTAGGCAATAATGTAAGGCGTGCGCGGTATGGCAAGCGCGCGAGTTCCCGCAATCGGACCAGGCCGAGCACTTTCGGAACAGTCACGACTGCTCGTCGACGTGAACCGCCGCCGTCGGGTTCTGATTTCAATGTGACTGAGTTGGTGGCGCAATCGTCCACGGGCGCATAGCGCCCCAACGAGGCCACTCGGTCAACCGCCAGGTCCCTCTGGATGCGAGGCCGAAATGCCCTGAACACCATGCCTGCCCGTCGGGGCTGGGTCGTTTCGGCGTATCTCGTTGGGCTGTGTAAATCGACAGGAGGGTTCAACCCGCTTGCGCGAAGGAAGTTCGCCTCTGCCCGGGGCACGTCTATGTGCACGACGAAAGGGTGCCTGGACGTGGCTGAATGCCACGCCGAGGCAAACTTTTGACAATCACAGCAGATCAAAGCGATCGGCGTTCATGACCTTGTTCCAGGCCGCGACGAAGTCCGTCACAAACTTCTCCTTGGCGTCCGACTGGGCATACACTTCTGCCAAGGCGCGAAGCTGCGAGTGGGAACCGAAGATCAGATCGACCCGCGTGCCGGTCCACTTGACTTGGTTCGTGTTGCGGTCGCGCCCTTCGTAGACGCCTTCTTTGTCCGGAACGGGAGACCACTTCGTGCCCATGTCGAGCAGGTTGACGAAGAAGTCGTTGGTCAAGGCCTCTGGGCGCGAGGTAAAGACGCCATGCTCAGGCTCGCCCGCTTTCAGTACACGCAGGCCGCCGACGAGAACGGTCATCTCCGGTGCGGTCAGAGTCAGCAGCTGAGCGCGATCCACCAGAGCCTCTTCCGGCTTCATGAACTGCCGGCGGCGGCCTATATAGTTGCGAAAGCCGTCGGCACGGGGTTCCAGCGGGGCAAACGACGCAGCGTCGGTCTGTGCTTCGGAGGCATCCATGCGACCGGGCGTGAACGGCACGGTGATGTCTCGGCCGCCAGCCTTTGCCGCCTTCTCGATACCGGCTGCGCCCGCAAGCACGATCAGGTCGGCAAGCGAGATCTTCTTGCCACCGCTCTGGGCGGCGTTGAACTCTCTCTGGATGCCTTCGAGAACCGTGAGTACTTTTGCGAGCTGCGCCGGCTGGTTGACCTCCCAATCTTTCTGCGGTGCCAGGCGGATGCGCGCGCCATTGGCACCGCCGCGCTTGTCGGAACCGCGGAAGGTCGAGGCCGAAGCCCAGGCGGTCGACACCAGCTCCTGCACTGAGAGCCCCGAGGCAAGGACCTTCGCCTTCAGCTCGGCGACGTCCTTGTCATCGACCAGTGGGTGATCGACGGCGGGGATGACGTCCTGCCAGATCAGGTCTTCGGCCGGCACTTCGGGGCCGAGGTAGCGAACCTTCGGGCCCATATCGCGGTGCGTCAGTTTGAACCAGGCGCGGGCGAAGGCGTCGGCGAACTGATCCGGGTTTTCGAGGAATCGGCGGGAAATCTTCTCATAGGCCGGGTCGAAGCGGAGCGACAGATCGGTCGTCAGCATTGTCGGAACGCGCTTTTTTGAAGTGTCGTAGGCGTCCGGAATGGAAGGCTCGGCATTCTTCGCCTTCCATTGATATGCACCGGCCGGACTCTTGGTGAGCTCCCACTCGTGGTTGAACAGGTTCTCGAAGAAATAGTTGCTCCACCGGGTCGGCGTCTGGGACCAGGTCACTTCCGGTCCGCCCGTTATGGCGTCCGCGCCGACGCCGGTGCGGAATGAGCTCTTCCAGCCAAGTCCCTGATCCTCGAGCGCACCGCCTTCCGGGTCAGGACCGATGAAGGAGGGATCGCCGGCCCCATGAGTCTTGCCGAAGGTGTGGCCGCCGGCAATCAACGCCACTGTCTCTTCATCGTTCATTGCCATGCGGGCGAAGGTCTCGCGAACGTCGCGCGCGGCAGCGACCGGGTCGGGATTGCCGTTCGGGCCCTCCGGGTTGACATAGATGAGCCCCATCTGCACGGCGGCAAGAGGCTCGTCCAATTCCCGTTCGCCGCTATAGCGCTCGTCGCCAAGCCAAGTGCCTTCCGGACCCCAGAACAGTTCCTCGGGTTCCCACACATCGGCACGGCCGCCGGCGAAGCCGAAGGTCTTGAAGCCCATGGATTCGAGCGCGACATTGCCGGTGAGGATCATCAGATCGGCCCAGGAAATCCTGTTGCCGTATTTCTGCTTGATCGGCCACAGCAGACGTCGGGCCTTGTCGAGATTGGCATTGTCCGGCCAGCTGTTGAGCGGCGCGAAACGCTGCTGGCCCTGACCGGCGCCCCCGCGGCCGTCAGTGATACGATAGGTGCCGGCGCTGTGCCAAGCCATTCGAATGAACAGACCGCCGTAGTGACCGAAATCCGCCGGCCACCAATCCTGCGAGTCCGTCATCAGCGCATGAAGATCTTTCTTCAGCGCGTCGAGATCGAGTTTCTTGAACTCCTCGGCGTAGTCGAATGCCTTGCCTAATGGGTTGGCGAGGCCAGACTGATGATGAAGAACCTGGACGTCGAGTTGGTTCGGCCACCAGTCACGGTTCGATCTGCCGCTCCGGCTCGCATGCGCGACCGGACATTTGCTCGCGCTCTCAGTTTCCCTGTCCATGACTTTCTCCTCACTGCTTTATGTGTCTGCCATTCACAAGAGAGCATCGTCGGTCGGATCGCCCGGCTCACCTGCGTCTTGAGACCGTGGCCTCCGGCCGGACGATCCGGGGACACGGCGTCAACACGCGTCCTCCCCTGCCCGCCTTCATATCGGAAGCATGCGATAAATTTAAGTTGGATTTACCGATCGCCGCGATAGGCGGAAATTATGAAAAGATCTCCTGGAAATAGCTCGTGTTCTGGGGCTTGGCGCGGCGTAATCGCCTCAGGCTCGGGCGGGCGCCCGTTGGTTCTCCAAACTGCGGTTGGCGCGCTACGATATGGCGATGATTTCGAGCTCTTGATCGCCCATGGCGACAATGTCCCCGACGGTTTTGCCCATCAGCCTTCTTGCGACGGGAGACATGTAGGAAATGGACCCGGCCTTGGGATCAGCTTCGTCCTCTCCAACAATACGAAACGTGTGCACCCCCCCATCGTCACGGCTGAAGGTCACCGTGCTTCCGAAGGCAACGGTCTCACTTGAAATCGGATCAGGGACAAGCTGAGCCGTGCGTACTCTTTCTGAAAAATAGCGCAGATCACGCAACGGGCTAGCTGCTCGGCGCCGTCGTTCATTCACGTCTTCGATCGTGCGAGTTGAATCGTAGGCTTCGCGGGCCTGGCGGAGTTGCAGTTCCAGCGCCTTCAAGCCCGCCTCCGTAACCAGGTTCGGATGGGTCGAGATCTGACGGTCAGGCAACAGTGTTTCCGCAGCGGTCTCGGCACTTTCTTCCTTGATGAAGGCGACGCTCAATCTGAAACTCCGTTTCGGCGATGCGCTGTAGCACGCTGAATTGCTGCATATCTCTGTTCTTAAATCGAGGTCGATTTAAGGAGACATGCGGTGGAGCGCATAGGCGCATAAACGATCATTTTTCGTCAGAACCTCGGAGAACTGGTGTTTTGCGCAGGTGCGCAAGCAGCGCCGCTGCAGCCGGCCGCTCACATAGTACCGTCTGCAGGTGAGGCTATACCCCGAATGGAGGTATATGAATCCGTGGTTCAGCCGGCATTATGGAGGGCGCAAATCCCCCTAAACATTCAGTTCAGTGAGGAAATCCACGTGGGCAGAGGGGAAGTCGCCAGCCGATCCGAATTGGTGGCCCAAGCGGGCATGTGGGTGATAGCAGGCAAGCTCGTTGCCCGCGGCATCGACCTTTGCTCGCTCCTGATCTTGACGCATCTGCTTTCCCCCGCTGATTTCGGATTGATCGCCTTGGCAATGACGACAATTCTCATCGCCGAGGTGGTCGTCGAGTTGCCCCTCGCCCAGGCGATGGTTCGCGTCTCCACGCTCACCGAACCGGTGTTTGCAACGGCCTTCACACTTGGGATGCTGCGCGGGGTGTTTCTGGCGAGCTTGATGGGCGTCCTTGCCTGGCCATTGTCGCTTCTTTACCAGGAACCGCGTCTGATCTCGTTGATATGCGCCCTCGCGCTTGCACCGATCTTGCGGGGCCTCGTCAGTCCCCGTATGGTCATCTTCATGCAAAAATACGACTTTCGTCGAGATTTTTTGCTGGACGTGATCGGAAAGATCTCGGCGCTTGTTGTTGCCACGAGCATTGCTCTCGGGACTGGCAGCTATTGGGCCATTGCTTGGGGCACCATTACCACGCCGCTTGTCGCATTTATATTGTCCTATATCTTTGCACCGCTTCGGCCCAGACTGACGCTTTCGCAATGGTCGATCTTTTCCGACATGGTCAGCTGGAACACCGCGTCGCAGCTGATTTCCGCGCTGAATTGGCAGATGGACAAGTTGCTGGTGGGACGACTTGCCGACTGGAGCTCGTTCGGGCGCTATACAGTTGCTGACAATCTGTCAGGGCTACCCCAGCAGGCTCTCGTTCAACCGCTCACGCGACCGCTGATTGCTGCGTTCGCGAATATCGCCTCACCCGCGGCATATCCGGCTGCCTATTGCAAAGCAACGAACGCAGTATTTTCCGCGACCGCTCCCATTCTGGTCTGCCTTGCCATGCTTTCGGAGCCATTCGTCCGAATTGTCCTGGGGGAGAAGTGGCTCGAGGCCGCTCCGATGCTGCAATGGTTTGCTCTATCTTATCTGCTGTCGGTGCCGACCGAAGTCTTGCATCCTCTGGCGATCGCGATGAACAAGACCCGGTTTGTTGCTCTTCGGATGATTTCGGAGTTTGTCGTCAAGCTGCCCGCCTTGGTTATCGGCCTCGCCTTATTCGGGCTAAATGGCGCTCTCGCAGCTCGCTGTGTCGCAACAGCTGCTGTTTTCATCGCTGTTGCGTGGATCGTGAGGCACCTGATAGGCGTCACAATCAAACAACAATGCAAAGCATTGTGGCGGCCTGTTTCGGCTAGTGCGGTCATGGCTATTTTTCTGTTCTTGATCACGCCATTCGTGGCGGCTCAGCAGACGCTCTTGCTCATGATGCTGGCTACCGGCGCCTCCGGGCTAACGGCTGTCGCGGCATACGGCGCGACACTCCTTCTGCTATGGACGGCGGCTGGCCGCCCGGACGGTGTCGAGAGCATGGTCGTCAAGAAGGTACAGCGGATGCTTACGTCGATGCCGCCGAAGACGGCATAGGATCTCGTTCGTTCGCCCGCCCAATGGACTCGGTAGCTCGTCTCCGCTGCACAAGCGCGTCAGCGCGTCGATTCCCATGCGGCAGGTGTCCTATGGAAGCCGGTGAGAAGATCTTGCCGAAGGGGCCGGCGGCTGGAATGCCAAATGATCGAGGCCGTCAAGCAACACCTCGAACCGCAGGACGTGCTTCTCGTGCTGGTATTTCCCGGGCGCTGGGTGAGAAGGCCAGGATCTGCGACACGATCGCCGTCACCACCTGCTCGCCCACCCTCGAATAGCGCGGGCCGACCGGCATCGGCGCATCTCAGGAGGTACCGTTGCCGGACCGCTGCCATTGAGCACCGAACCGGCGTTCCTTCGCTTCCAGAACGACCTGGCCGATGCGCCGAATGCCATCTTGTCGACGCAGGATGTAACCGACCGGCGGTATGAGAATCATCCTTGAACGACGTCTCAGGGCCAGGCGCGCCAGTTCCCAGCCACCGGTGAAACTGCCGCGAACGAGGTGGGCCAGCGCAGCCCAGTAGGCGCGCTCGGCGATCGATCTCTGCACCTGTGCGCGCAGATGCGAGACGTCCCTGCCTTTGGCATTCTCCTTGGCGAAAAACGTTTCGAAGGATAGTTCCACGGCTTCGAGCTCGGGCGCGAGGCGTTCGCGCGTGTAGGCCGAAGCGTTGTCGGCATGTACACGCACGAAGCCTTGAGTTGCGCTCGTGCGGGCAACATCGCCGAGACGGGCCAAGCGCAGCCACATCTCCAGGTCGGGAGCGAATGACAGGCCCTCGTCGTAATGGCCGGCGATTTTTTGAGCACTGGTTCGAATGACCACGCCGCAACATGCCACCGTATTGTGTGCGGTCCTGCATCTTTGCGAAATGAAGCTTTCCCCCGTTTCGATCCGCCAGTCTGACCCCAAGCGGGCATCCCGAATCTCTTCATCGTGTCTCACCGTCCTGCCGCATGTCATCGCAACGCTCGGATAGCGATCCAGGCAATCCATTGCCCGCTTCAGTGCGCCGGCCGCGAGCAGGTCGTCGGCGTGCAGGATGGTCAGATACTCGGCCGAAGCCCAGTCGATCCCTTCATTGAAAGATGCGTGGAGCCCCTTGTTCACTTTGCGTGCGATGATTTCGATACGAGAGTCCTCTGCAGCAAGCGACCGGGCGATTTCCAGACTGTCGTCGCTCGACGCATTGTCGATAATCAGGATGCGCAGGTTCTCAACTGCCTGCGCTTGGACGCTCCTGACGCAGTCCCGCAAAAATCGTCCGTAGTTGTAATTGGGTATTACGACGTCAATCGAACTCACGGCATACCGTCCTTTGCGCACGCAAGTCGATGAGCGCAATCCGTGGACCTCAGGGTTAGCGAATCGTGTTTCCATTGGTGTGCCCGCCGCTTCTATGCCACCACTCTCTGTGGATGCGCCGCTTCGGCCACCGACGACCCGAAGAAATGGATGTCCTGCTCCGCACGCAGCTGATCGCAAAGGCGACCGTGCGGCAGTTCGACATCGTCATAGGTGAGCACGGCATCTTTGGCCACATCGCGTTTCAGCCGACAGCCCTCGGCCAGACCCAACGGCAGGAGGCGCTCGCCTCGGGTCGAATCCGTATTCTCGGCAAGCCCGTAAGTCATGTAATGACCGATTCCATCAATCACGGCGCCCGATTTGAGCTCGGTCTTCGCGGTCGCCACGACGTCGACCGTAGGCGCGCCCAGCGGAGCAATCGCTGCATCCTTGAACAGGACGGCGCGGGCGACTGTGTTGGGCACCTCGAAATGGCAAAGATGATAGGGCCAGTAGAAGCAATAGAGCGGGCCCTTTCCCAATTTATACAGTTCCAGGTAGTGCCTCTCAGTTGCATCTTCGGTCGTGCCGAGCACGAAAATCCCTGGATTGGGCATCGCTCCGACCACGTAGTCGACGATACCGGGCCCATTCATCACGTCTTCGAGAGGAAACCAGTCGACTGCCCCCTGGATTGGTGTGCCCGCCTCGACCGTGGGGCCATGCATCCCCCGTTTGGCCACGCGCATACCGGTGGCGTTGGCCACGATCGCATTCTCGAACGAGATCTTCGAGCCGTCCGCGAATGAGGTCACCATCGGTGGCTTCATGCCCCATCGCTTGGCAAACGCCTCCTGAGTGGTCGGGTTGCGATAAGGGTCGTGCAGGCCCTTGATGTTCCCGCAAAGAACCGGTCGGATGCCCAGGCCTTTGACCCAACGGTAGAGGTTCATGATCACGCCCGGTTGATCCCCTTCCACGTTGGTGATCACCACCCCGGCGCGGTCGGCATATACCTTCAGGATGGATCCAATCGTGCCGTCGAGTTCGGCGTTCATCAGCACGACGTGCTTGCCGTGCCGAATGGCTCTCATTGCGACATGGGCGGAAAATTCGATTGCGCCCGTTGCCTCGACCACGACGTCGATGCCTCCGGCCTCGCAAATGTGCATCGGGTCCGCCGTGACCGCGCGGCGACCGCGCGACACAAGCTCCGCGAGCGCTGTGGTGCTGGTCGCCTCCGTCACATCGTCCGCCCCAGCAGCCGCATAGGCTTCTCGCGCCTTTTCCACGTGTCGGTTGGATATGGCCACGAGTTCCATGCCCGGAACATAGCGAAGCATCTGCAGGGCGATGCCTCGCGCCATGAAGCCGGCACCGACCATACCCACGCGAATTGGACGCCCCTCGGCCTGGCGCTTTTCCAACTCCCTGTCGACAATGAACATTTGCCTCTCCTCTGTCTTGCTCCGGCAGTTTCGCGGCGGAAAAAGCTTATCCGGCGTAGTCCGGCCAGCTTCGGTCCTTTTCCGAAATCACCGCCGGCTCATCCACCGGCCATCTTACGGCGAAGGTGGAATCGTTCCAGCGAACCCCCCGTTCGGCGGCCGGCGCGTAGAATTCGGAGACGAGGTATGTAGCCTCGGAGTCGTCCTCCATTGTGAGAAAGGCATTCGCGCAGCCCTTCGGTATCACCAGCATCCGCCGGTTCGCCGCTGAGAGCTCCACAGCAAGGTGCTGCTTGTAGGTCGGCGATTCGGGGCGAAGATCGATCAGCACGTCGTAGAGGCTGCCGCGGGCGCAGCGAAGCATCTTGTCCTCCCCATGGGGAGCGAGCTGATAGTGGAAGCCGCGTAGCGTGTGCTTGCGCCTATTATATGAGAGGTTCATCTGTGCGACGTAATCCGGAAGCCCGTGCTCGGCAAACTCCCGCGCACACCAGCCACGTGCGAAGAAGCCCCGCTCGTCCTCGAATTTTTCCAAGTCCACCAGGGTCGCGCCGGGAATATCGGTCTTCGTGAAAAGCATCGTAGATCCATTAGCTAGTGAACGTCATGTCGGGTTTCTCCGACGATTTCTCCCGCCGTTTGCTCGCGCCAACGATCGCCGTGCGATAGCGGACGGCATCAGACCTACGCTGGATGCAGAAGGCGTGAGCCGTGTACCTCGTAGCCGATAGGCACATAGGCCAGGTGTGAGAGGGCGAGCCTTACGCTTTCCCGACGCTCCGGCTTGACCGCGAACATAAGAAAGCCGCCGCCGCCGGCGCCGCACAACTTGCCACCTTCCGCCCCTGCCTGCCTGGCGAGGTCGTAATTATTGTTGATTTCCTCGTTGCTCACGCGGGATGCCAAGCTCCGCTTCATTTCCCAGCCTGCGTGAAGGACGGCGCCGAAGCGCTCTATGTCGATGAGGGGCTCAGAGAAAATCTCCTGAAGCATGAAGGCATCGTCCCGCATCCGCCTGAGCGTATCGAGATTGCTCGAGGTTTTGGCCTTCTGCTCGACCAGCACGGAACTGGCCGGTCGTTGATGAGAAGTCCAGAACATCATCAGATTGCTGAAGAGATGTTCGACGGCGCCATTGCGCGCCCGCTGCGGCTCGACCGTTACCGCACCGCCCGGCTGAAAGCGGAACAGGTTCATGCCCCCGAACGCGGCGGCATATTGATCCTGCTTGCCGATCGGCTCCTTGAGGATGTCTATCTCGATGTGACATGCCTCTTCGGCCAACTGGCCCGCGGTGACGCGTTCTCCTCGAAAGGCGTGTAGCGCATTGAGGAGTCCCACCGTGAACGAGCTCGAGCCGCCCATCCCCGTCGACGCCGGCATGTCGCCGACCGTCGAGATGTAGATCGGCGGTTCGATCTCCAGGAATCGCAGACATTCCCGAGCGATATTGTTCTTGATCTCCCCTATGGTGTTAACCTGCTCCGTCTGTGAATAGTTGACGCGGATTGGCTCATTGAAGATTTCGCTGTGGCGCTTGACGGTGACATAGACGTACTTGTCCACCGCCGCGCTGAAGACTGCGCCGTAATCGAGGTTGTAGAAATCCGGCAGGTCGGTTCCGCCGCCGGCAAAACTGACGCGCAACGGTGTGCGCGTCATGACGAGAGACGGCAGCCGCTGCGCAGCGCGATCGATGATCGCCGGATGGGCCGGTCCCGAGTGGCGACCCGTCATCACTGTGGTATCGACAAGCTGTTCCATATTCGCCACCTCGATAATTGACGGGTACGATGGTTAGGCGACGCACGGTTCCGCGGTCCGCCAGCGCAGCTCGTCATCGAGCATCCCCGCTTGAAGCAGGTGATCGAGCCAGCGCAACCGCGTGAAGCGTTTGTCGGTGAAGTCTTCATTTCTGAGCGCGATCGAGCAGAATGCCTCGTAGAGCTCCTGCGCTCCTTTTCGTGCCGTCCACTGGAACTCGAAATCCGGGAAAGTTCGCGAGAACTTGCTGAAGTCGGCCTTGTACGTCCTTTGGTCCGCGCCGGGTTTCGGTGTCATTGTCAGCTGCGCGCCGGGGACGGCCTCAACGGCGATCTCCGCTATCTCGCGCACTTGAAGATTGAGGCTTTCGACGCCCATGTTGAACGCCTCGTTGTGGACGTCCTGGAGCGGCGCCTCCAGCATCAGTTTGAAGTAGCGCGCAACATCTTGGACATGGACAACCGGCCGCCACGGCGTGCCGTCGCTATGGACTTCGACACGTCCCGTTGTGAAGGCGCTGCCCATGAAATTGTTGAGCACGGTGTCGAAGCGCATTCGCGGCGATAGACCGTAGACAGTGCCGTTGCGGCAATAGACGGGCGAGAACCCGTCATCGGCCAACGCGCGCAGCGCTTCTTCCGCGATGACCTTCGATCTCGCATACTCCGTTTGCGGCGCCAGTGGGGATGTTTCATCGACTACGGCGGCTTCCGACATGCCGTACATGATGCAGGATGAGGAGAACAGGAACCTCCGGATCCCCGCCGCCTTGGCCATCTCGGCCAGGCGAACCGTGCCTTCCGCGTTGATCTGCCTCGTCCAGTCCGCGTTGAGATTTCCGATCGGGTCGTTCGAAAGTGCCGCCAGATGGATCACCGCGTCAAAGCCCCGAACATCCGAAGGTTCGATGGCGCGCAGATCCTTTGTGATCTCGGGCACCTTGGTATTGTCCGCGCCCAGGGTGCACGCACGAAAATATCCCATGTCCAGCCCGGTCACCTCATAGCCCGCCGCTTGCAACACGGGAACCATGACAGAACCGAGATATCCATTGTGTCCGGTGACGAGAACGCGTGATGGTTCATTCATGTCTGCCCTGCTCCGCTTTCGAAAGGAGTTGACGGGTGATATCCAGGAGCGAGCGATGCTCGCTTACTTGCGCATACAGGCAATCCGCGGCTTCGGCCGCTTGACAGTCACGATCATCATCACCGACGAACAGGGTGCGTGTGAGATCGAGGTCAAAGTCGCGCTGTGCCCCGAACAGCATGCCCGGCTTTGGCTTCCGACACTCGCAGCCTTCGTCCCAGCCGTGGGGGCAGTGATAGATCGCCGTGATCTTGCCGCCGGCGGCTTCGGCCTCGGCACACATGCGCCGGTGAATTTCCTCGAGATCCGCGGCGCTCATCGCTCCGCGCGCAATCCCGGCCTGGTTTGAGATGACGATTATCCGGTAGCCGGCCTCATTCAGAAGGGCTAACGCCTGCTTTGAACCTGGTACCCACTCCCACTGGTCCCATGAACAGACATATTCGGCCCGCGGCGGCTTGCGGTTGAGGACGCCGTCCCTATCCACGAGAATGGTTTTCTCGCGCCTCATGAAGCGCTCCGTCACGGGTAGGCGCTCAATCGAGCCCACGCCGTAATAGCGGTGCTCACTCAGGAAGCCGGCGAGGCGATGCTGCGCGGCGAGCGGCGTATAGATGGCCTCCTCGAAAAGGGTGTCCTCATGGGGCAGGAGTTCGAGGGCAAGGTCGGTCAGGATGGCATAGCTGATCTCGACCCCCTGCAGCCCGGGCGTGGTGCGGAGCCGGTCGAAAACCGTCACATTATAGTCCGCATCAAGGATCACGCTGCCGCGTGAATAGCCGTCCTTGTTGCTATAGACCGTGATCATTCCAGGCTTGCCGGCCGCGCAGAAGCGTTGCCACAGCCGCTCCATCCGCATCGGCCAATAATTGTCGCAATAAAGCAGCAGAAAGCATGGATCGATGAGATCTCGCGCATTGAAGACCCGGCTGCTTGTAAGATCGTCGGGTCCGGTGACGGCATACTCGATCTTGATGCCGAACCGGCTCCCGTCACCGAAGTGATCCATTACCACGTGCGGCAGATATCCAAGCAGTAGAAGAACTTTTTCGAACCCCTCCTGCCGCAATTGTTCGATCTGGTACTCCAAAAAAGGCCGGCCGAGCACCGGCACCATTGGCTTCGGGCGGTCGAGGGTGATCGGGTGCATGCGCGTGCCACGCCCGCCAGCCAGAATGACAGCCTGGCGTGGCCGGCTGTACGTACGGCCTTCGACACACGCAAGCGGCTGCTCCTCCTCTGGGTATGAGGATCTTGCCAGGCCAAGGTTCATCGAGCCAGCTCCGGGCAATCGGCAACGAGGTATCGCGTGATCGCATGGCAGATCGTCGAGTGGATATCCTCGACGAGCTCGTACGCCCCCTTTTCGGATCGCACCCATACTGGCTGATCCACGAGCGCCTTCAGCGCGCCGCCGTCGAAACCGACGAGCGCGATGCTGGCGACGTCTTTCGTGCGGGCGAGCTCGACTGCGCGCACGAGATTTGGTGAATTCCCACTTGCGGAGATCACAATGAGAACGTCACCGGGGGTGGCGAAGTTCTCCAGCTGCCCGGCAAAGATGCGGTCGTAGCCTTCATCATTGCCCAGCGCCGTCATCCAGGAAATATTGTCAGTCAGGCCCATCACACGGATTGGCCGCTGCCCGGACCGCTTGGTCGCCTTACCAAGATCATTGACCCAGTGCGAAGCTGTTGCGGCGCTGCCGCCGTTGCCCGCGATGAAGATTGTAGCGCCCGCGTCGCGCGCCCTGCGCAACATCTCTATCGCTGACTGGACGGCTTCGGTATCGATCTCAGCCAATGCGCCCCGCACCGAGGCGAAATATTCGTAAGTGAAGTCCTTGGCAGGCAAGTAGACCACATCACCGGCAGACATTGCGACACCTCATCCGGTTTCCACTCTCCTCGTTGGTCAAAGTCCTGACTTTTCGCGGGCAGATCGACATCGATGCGCTGTCAAAACCAGATTCGACAAAGCGAGCAGATTTGCTTGATCGCCACAGTTTCATCTGAGGCCAAGCGAAAATAGAAGATGAACATCTGGATAGGGTCGCCGACGCGGACAGGCAGCTATTCCACCGAAATTAGCCGCCTTTGTCTTTTGGGCTTACCTTCAAAAGCGGTATGCGCACCGGAAGCCCAGCCGAGTGGCGGCGCCGGCTACACTAAGGGCACAGTTGCTGCCCCGCCGCCCGAACGTGCACCACAAAAGAAAAGGGTCACGTGTGCGGCAAAAATATGCCCCTGGCGCGCAAATGCGGGCAACCAGTCAAGCGCTCGCCTGCAGCGCCTGATGTGCGTTGACCAGACGTCCGTAGAGTTCGGCGTATTGTGCGGCGCTGCTCTCCCAGGAGCAGTCCGTCTTCATTGCCTGGCGACTTAACAATCCCCATAGGCGCGGGTGGCGATACAGCCTGAATCCGCGGTGCAGCGCTTGGTGAAGCCCGGTCGTATCGATCGGCGAAAACTGGATGCCCGTCGCGGCCTTCGCATGCAGGGCAGCATCGTTCGCATCAATTATCGTTTCGGACAGGCCGCCGGTGCGCGAAACGAACGGAACGCATCCATAGCGTAGCGCGTAGAGCTGCGTCAGACCGCACGGCTCAAAGCGCGAGGGAACGAGCATCGCATCCGCACCCGCGTGAAAGAGGTGTGCAAGAGGCTCTTCATAACCGATCTTCACCGCGACGTGACAAGGATATCGTGCCGCGGCTCTGCAGAAGAGTTGCTCAATGGCCGCATTGCCCTCCCCGTGCACGACAAGTCTTCCTCCTCTGCCGACGATCTCGTCCACGACACCGGCAAGGATGTCCATGCCCTTCTGCCAGGTCAGCCTGTTGACACTGGCGAAGACGGGACCGGGGCCCGGCGGCAGACCGACGACTTCCAGGAGTTTGTCCTTGTTCGCAATTCTGCGCTGAGGCGATCGGACCGAAAAATGGTGGTCGATATACGGGTCTGTCGAAGGATTCCAGACATCCAGATCGATGCCGTTCACAATGCCTACGAGGTCGTCGTGCCGCGCATTCAGCACTCCCTCCAGCCCCATGCCTCCCTCCGGGGACATGATTTCGCGGGCATAGGTGGGACTGACGACAGTGATCGCATCTGCCGATGTGATGCCGGCCTTAAGGTACCCGAGATTGCCATAATATTCGAGGCAGCCGGTACAGTATGCAGCGTCCGGCAGCCCCAGCATGCCAAAGCAAGATGCGGGGGGTCAGGACGCGGGGTATATCGGGCCGGTCGCCGTACTTGAGGTAAGCGAGACTGAGTGCCGCGTGCCAGTCGTGAGCATGCACCAAAGACGGCCGCCAGCCGTTTAGGCCGCGCTGTGCAATATCCGCCGCCACCCAGGAAAATGCCGCGAAGCGTTTCCAGTTGTCGTCATAGTCCGACCCGTCGGCCGCATTGTAGAGCCCTCCCGCGCGATCGAAGAAGGCAGGAGCATCGAGCACGAGAAGATCGTGGCCACCCATGCGTGCCATGAGAAGCCTTGCCGGGGCACCGAAGAGGTTGGAATAGGTCCCGACAACCGCTGCGTACCGCATCGAGCCGAGGACGCCGGGATAACCGGGGATGAGCGTCCGAGTGCGCACCCCGAACTTTTCCAGAGCTCGCGGTAAAGAACTTGTGACGTCGGCAAGACCGCCAGTCTTGGCGAACGGGTAGAGTTCTGCCGTGACCGACAGCGTCTTCATTTCCTACAACTCCCGTCGCCGGAATTCCCGTCTCACTGTACTTGGGAACTTATGAATATAGGCATCGCGGATCGTCGTCCGCGAAAAGGATTTCTCCGTCGATGTGTACGCGGTGGGTTTGTCCGTTCGGAGACGCGGGCTGAATCTTGTCGGCCGCCATACGCATACGCTCGTCACTTCTCTTGGTCCCTGTTCCTTCGCGCCAGAAAAGGATCGCAGCGGAGCGGATGTGAGCACGGTCGTGAAACACGCGACCGGACGTCGCAATCGGCTTCGCCATCTCCACGCGAGCCTGGTTGCTCCTGGCGGGTTGGGAAACGACGACCCCTCGACAAAGTTCCGGCTGAACCGGCCCGCCGCCAACTTTACTCCTGACGCGGGCAGAAGACCCACAAGAATGGGCGGAGTGATTCAGTTACGGATCAATCAAGCTTTGGAGCGGAGCGACGCGGCCGTGCGAAGGTCCGCGATGAAACGCTGGCGTTCCTGCGATGCATCCCCCCTTTCTCGAATCCGCAGCAGATAGGATGGGTGGATTGTCACGAGAATGTCAAAATCGCGCCCGGTGTGGATCGCTCGGCCGCGGTCTCGCGTGACCTGGGCCGAGCTTCCGAGCAGTGTTCTTGTCGCCGTAGCCCCGAGCGCGATGACGACTTCGGGCCGGACCTTTTCAAGTTCGGCTCCGAGCCACCAGGCGCAGCTCTGTATCTCTCCCGCATTGGGCTTCGAATGGATTCGCCGCTTTCCCCGCTGTTCATATTTGAAGTGTTTGACGGCGTTGGTGACATAGCATTCGCTCCTATCTATCCCCGCCTCTTCCAGGCACCGGGCGAAGAGAATGCCCGCGGGCCCGACAAACGGGTGCCCCTCGATGTCCTCGCGTTGGCCGGGTTGCTCGCCTATGAAGAAGAGCCTGGCATCCCGGGGGCCCTCGCCGAAGACGAGCTGCGTGGCATTCTTATAAAGCTCGCAGCGCTGGCATCCCTCCGCCTGTTGGCTGATTGCGAGCAGCGAAGGCCCACCTGCATGTTCGCCGGCAAGAGCTGGGCCGAGTTTCATTGTCTTCGCCCGGTCCCTGTGTCGCCGCGTCTGCTTACCGCTGAGACCTCATGCGTGGCTACCAAAATGCCGGGCGCCCGTAGCGTCGTCTCATCGGGAACCCACCCGGCGGACCAGATCACCCGGCCCTCGGTTCCGGGGACACTCTGTTCCGCATCGGAGAGATTCAGCCTCAACTGAAGCTTCGCGCGCGGAAAGCGCCAATCTATGGCGACAACGCCAACAGGCGTCGGATGGACGAGGACCGCTTCCGGGGGCGCCACGAATGGAACTACGTGGCGCATCCGCAGCTCTATCAAGGTGCGGAGCCTTTCGCGCTCTCGGCGACCGCCCTCGCTCTGGGCTCGTGTCCAATCCAGTTTGGATGATGCGAAGGTTTGCACGTCGATCGGGTCGGGCATGTGATCGAAATCCTCTGCCCGGCCACCGAAATTCGCCGCTTCCTCTGGGCGGCTTTTGCGAATCGCGTCCGCGATCTCACCCTGATAGTCTGCGAAGAAATGAAACGGCCGGGTTTCGCCGTAGTCGTCCCCCATGAACAAGAGCGGGATCTGCGGCGAGAGCAGGAGGAGCGCGGTCATTACCTCCGTCAGATCGGCGCCGACGAGCGTTCGCAGCCGCTCCCCGAGCGCGCGATTGCCGATCTGGTCATGGTTCTGCAGGAAGGCGACGCGAGCCGGCGGCATCATTGGACGTTTGCTCTTTTCGGCGGCGGAGCACGGATGGAAGCCGCATGCCAGAACGTCTTTCAGGATCGTCCAGGGATCTTTCGCGTAAGCTGTGTAATGGCCGTTCGCCTCGCCCGTCGCAATCACGTGAAGCGCATGGTGCAAGTCGTCGTTCCAGTTGGCCGAGAAGTGCAGCGGGATCGCATCGGGCGAATAGGCGACGAGGTCCCGACGCCTTTCCTCGTCCTCCACGACCAGATGAACGTGCCTGTCAGGGAAAGCCGCTTGCACGGTCGCAGCAAGCTCGTGAAGGAACGTCGGATCCTGCCTGTCCTTGATGTGCCCGATGGCGTCCAGGCGCAGGCCGTCAAAGCGAAAGTCCCGCAGCCAGTAGAGGGCGTTTTCGATGAAATATTGGCGAACGGCCGGCTCGTTGAATTCGACCGCCGGGCCCCATGGGGTCGATCGCCTGCGGTTGAAGAAACGCGATGCATAACGCGGAAGTGCGTTTCCCAGCGGACCGAAATGATTGTAGACGACATCGAGCAGGATCATCAATCCGTGGCCGTGCGCGGCATCGACGAGCGCCTTGAGGTCTTCAGGCGTGCCATAGGCGTTATGGGGCGCGAAATGCAGCACGCCGTCGTAGCCCCAACCGCGGTTGCCGGGAAACTGGGCCACCGGCATGATCTCCAACGCCGTTATGCCACCCCGCGCAAGTTCGCCGAGGCGTTGAATGGCCGCCTTGAACGTGCCTTCATCGGTAAAGGTCCCGATGTGAAGCTCGTAGATGACCGCTTCGCTCCAGGGGCGGCCGCGCCACTCGCCCTGCCGCCACGGAAAGCGGTTCTGGTCTGTCAGGATGGAGGGTCCCTCGAGATCGTGCGCCTGGGCGCGGGAGGCCGGATCGGCGAGCCTGGTTCCGTCCGGGAGAGCGAATTGATAGTGGCAACCGACATACGCCGGCACGACCGCCGAGAACCAGCCATCCCCCTGGCGCTCCATTTTGACTTGTCGATCGGCAACCACGACGTCCATCCGCCGCCGCTCCGGAGCCCAGAGGCGGAATTCCGCTTGGCCTGATGGAAGAAGCCTTGGCCCCCATGCTGTTATGGCAGTATCGCGTGTAAGCATTGGCCCTTACCCTATCCCCGGTGGATGTTTTGCGCTGTGCAGCGGTCTGGACGACATGCACGCGAAATGGAGCAAAGTGCGTCCCAAGCGCGAACGTGCTCTAACAACCCGGACCCTGTTGCAAAGTTCCGGCCCTCGGGCGCTCCCCCTTGCAAGGGCCGGAACAAACGCAGTCGCAGTGCGTTCGCACCTCGCGCTGTATTCTCTGAATTGCTGGTCTTGCTTTAATTCGAAGGTCGAATTTCCCATGGATCTCTCCTTCTCGAAGTTGGACTTCCTCAAGCCTGAGCTTGGAGCCGAGTACATAGGCGATGGCACGCACTTCGCGCTTTTTTCAGCCCATGCGGAAAGGGTCGACCTTTGCCTGTTCTCCGACGACGGACACGAGGAGATTGCCCGACTTCCCCTGCCGACACGCGAAGGCGACGTCTGGTCCGGTTTCCTCCCCGGGATCGGCCCTGGTACTATCTACGGATATCGCGTGCACGGCCCCTACGATCCGGAGAACGGGCACCGCTTCAATCCAAATAAGCTGCTTCTCGATCCCTATGCCAAACAGATCTTCGGGCAGCTGACGTGGCATGATGCCCTGTTCGGCTATCGTGTCGGGCACGAGGAAGCCGACCTGAGCTTCGATGACCGCGACAGCGCTCCATACACGGTCAGGGCCGTCGTGCAGGATCCCGAGTTCGACTGGGAGGGCGAGCAGGCGATCCGGCGCCCTTGGACGGACACGGTAATCTATGAGGCGCATATTCGCGGCTTGACATTGATGCATCCGGCAATACCGGAGCACGAACGCGGTACCTTCCGGGCGATGTCGCACCCCGCGATCATCGAGCACCTGTCGAAGCTCGGCGTAACGGCGGTGGAGCTCCTGCCGGTCCAATACTTCCTTGATGATCGCTATCTGGTCGAAAGGGGCCTGCGCAATTATTGGGGCTATCAGCCGCTCGGCTATTTCGCTCCGGCCCGTCGCTATCTCTCCAACGGAAGCATCCAGGAGTTCAAATCGATGGTGAAGGCCTTCCACGCCGCGGGCATCGAAGTGATCATGGATGTGGTCTACAACCACACGGGCGAAGGTTCCGAGCTCGGCCCGACCTTGGCTTTCCGCGGCATCGACAACCTGAGCTATTATCGGCAGTCGCCCGATGGCAGGCACACATTCGATATGACAGGCACCGGCAATACGCTCAACGTCGCTCATCCCATGGTGCTTCGGATGGTCCTCGACAGTCTGCGTTACTGGGTTACCGCGATGCATGTGGACGGCTTTCGGTTCGATTTGGCGAGCGCGCTCGGCCGGGAACAGATCGATTTCGACCGGGAGGGCGGTTTCTTCGACGCCATTCGCCAGGACCCGGTTCTCGCCGGCGTGAAATTGATTGCCGAGCCGTGGGACATAGGAGACGGCGGCTATCAGCTGGGCGGGTTCCCGCCGCCCTTTCGGGAATGGAACGACCGGTTTCGCGACGATGTGCGCCGCTACTGGAGGCGCGACGCCGGCCAACTGCCTGTCCTCGCGCAGCGGCTCGTAGGCTCCCCGACCGAATTCAACCACTCCGGACGTGTGGCGACCTCATCCGTCAATCTGGTCAGCGCTCATGACGGGTTCACGCTCGCCGACACGGTGTCCTTCAACGAACGGCACAACGAGGCGAACGGCGAGGACAACCGGGACGGACATGCGGACAATTGTTCGGACAATCTCGGCGTCGAAGGCGCCACCGACAATGAGGCTATCCTCGCGGCCCGCTCGCGCCGGCGCCGAGCGATGATGGCGACCCTGATGCTCTGCCAGGGCGTGCCGATGGTGCTTGGCGGAGACGAGATCGGCAACAGCCAGCGCGGCAACAACAACAGCTATTGCCAGGACAATGAAATCGGCTGGGTCGATTGGCCTGGCAGCGATCAGGATTTCCTTGCTTATTGCCGGGCACTGATCGCCTTGCGGCTCGCGAACCCGCTTCTTCGCCAGGACAGCTTCCTGACGGGGGAACTGGTCACGTGGCGGCGCCCCGACGGTGAAGCCATGACGGAGGAAGACTGGCATCAGGCGCAACAGCAGGCAATCGGGGTCCATCTGCACGGTGCAGGCGATGAGGCCGATCTGCTTCTCATCTTCAATGCTGGGGTCGATTGTCGCTTTTCGTTGCCTGGACCCGGAGAAGGCCGGCGATGGCACCGGGTGTTTGACAGCGCGACTGCAAGCTTTCGAGCCGGGGATGCCTCCGACGTCGAGGATATAATCGAGCAAAGCGCAGTCGTATTCATAGCCAAAAGCGCCCATTCGCTGGCCGGTGACGCGTAGCCGAAGTCCCCGACCTTCGTCACGGAACAAATGACGGACTCGGTCGTTGGCATTCGGGCAGCTAACTCAATCGGAGATGGGAAATGAATGACAGAGAGGAACTCATCCGCCGTCGGGCCTATGCCATTTGGGAGCAGGAAGGTCGGCCGGAGGGGCAGGACAAGCGGCATTGGGAGCAAGCCAGTCGCGAGATGACGCGCGGCGATGCACCCAGCCCGATGGAAGAGACGGAAGGTGCCACCGGCGCACTGAACCCGCCTGCGAGCCCTCCGCCCCGTCGAGAGGCGGATAATTCCGATGCCGGTCAGGTATAATGAGGAGTATCGACAATGCGTGTAGCAGACGTGATGACGAAGAACGTTCATGTTGTGAGCCCGCAGGACACGGTGGCGGCGGTTGCTCAGCACATGGCGGAGAACGATATCGGCTTTCTGCCGGTTGGCGATAATGACCGGCTGGTCGGGATGATCACGGACCGCGACATCGTGGTCCGGTGTGTTGCCCATGGCCGCGACGCCAGTACGCGCGTCGTGGACGTGATGACATCCGACGTCAAATACTGTTTCGACGATGAGGAACTCTCCGACGTCGCACATAACATGGGCGATGAACAGGTCCGCCGCATGCCGGTGGTCAATCGCGCCAAGCGCCTTGTCGGCGTGATATCGCTTGCGGACGCCGCTCATGCCGACCCGTCGCTGGCGGGCGTAGGCCTGCAAGGCGTGACCGAGCCGGGCGGAACTCACAATCAATAGGCCGAAACCGCTCGCTCACAGCATTTGATGCAAGAGGCGCCCCGGTCAAAGGGGCGCCGCGGCCGATCTCGTGCCAAATTCAGTTTTTGCGGCGAAATGCGACAGCCAAGGGAACTAACGTCTCGTCGGCACGTTGGCTGAAGCATTCATCCCAACCGCAAAGGAGACCGCGATGCGACAGAAGTTGAAGCGCGCCGCACCACGACCGACTAACGCCGGCACGCTGGAAGCTCGCCGCCGCAGGAACTCGGCCGAAGCTCAGGTTATCGTGCCTCAGCAGGTGGACTTACCCCTGCCGACGCCTCCTTCCGAAGAGATCAAGGTTCCGGCATCGGTCGACGGCAGGAGTCTAAGCAATGGACGGCCGTGACGCGTTCACCACCGTGGCATCGCTGATGACGCCAACTGTGTACACGATATCGATGGACGACTCGGCGCAGTCCGCAGCGCGGCTCATGGCCGAGACGGGGGTTGGGTTTCTCCCCGTCGAGTTTCCGCCCGTCGGCGCAATCCTTGGCGTCATCTCCGACAGAGACATCGTCGTATCCGTCCTGGCAAAGGGGCTGTCGACGACGGTGGCCGTGCGCGAATTCATGGTCGTTTCGCCGGAAACCTGCTCGCCAGGCGACAGCGTTCTGACTGCTGCGCAAAAGATGGCGAACTGCGGAATTCGGCGCCTGGTGGTCGTTGACGAAAACCGCCACGCCGTCGGCGTTCTGGCATTGGCGGATATCGCCAGAGTTTATCCGGAGGTCAGCGCCGTAGTAGTGGCGGCAGCGGCGGAGGAGAGGCGCAATGCAGCGGCGAAACAGCAATATGGTTGAGTTGAATGTCGATCGTCTGTGGGACGAGCCGGTGATCCTTGAAGAGGCTGACCGCGTGCTCCGGGTACAAAGCACAAGGGATGCGCTGCTGTGTCTCAAGAACCACTGGCCTCAGACCGCAGGCTCCGGCCGTGAAACGGCCCTTTCCGAGTGCATCGCGGCGCTAAAGGCGGACGGTTCTCCAGCCGTCGCTCAATCGGCATTCCTCGATGCCGCGATGGAAGCGGGATTTCGCGTGAACCGCTGGCCCCGCGAAGACTCTTGAACAGGTCGCACTGTCCATCTTCTTTTGCGAACGCGCGGGTTGATACCAGGCGCGTTGACTTGGCTCGCGTGAGCCTGAGCGAGGAATCTCAGCGGTGAAAGCGCCAATATCGAAACGTGTAGCACTGGTAACCGGTGCCGGCTCCGGCATAGGCAGGGCGGTCGCACTGAAGCTCGCCGAAGATGGCATCGCCGTGGCGGCGCTCGCACGGTCTCCGGAGGAGACTGCGGCTACCGTCGAGGCGATACGTTCGAGCGGCGGCGAGTCTCTTGCGCTCATCGCAGACGTGGCGGATGAACGCCGAATGCGGGAGGCGATCGAACAGCTGATCACAGAGATGGGGCGGCTCGATGTCGTTGTCGCGAATGCCGGGATCAACGGGGTCTGGGCGCCGATCGACGATCTCAAGCCGCATGAGTGGGACGAGACGATCGCGACCAATCTGCGCGGTACCTATCTCACCTTTCACCTCTGTGTGCCGCATCTGAAGGCGGCCGGCGGCGGCACGATCGTCGTCGTGTCCTCGATCAATGGCACCCGCACGTTCACGACGCCAGGCGCCACAGCCTATGCAGCAACAAAGGCGGCTCAGGTCGCCATGGTGCAGCAATTGGCGCTAGAGCTCGGCAAGCACCGTATCCGCGTGAACGCCGTTTGCCCCGGCGCGATCAAGACCAATATCCTCGACAGTACCGACCTGCGCGCTCCTGATGAAACTTCCATCCCAGTGGAATGGCCGGAAGGCGACGTGCCGCTTACGGGCGGTGAGCCCGGAGAGGCGGAAGACGTGGCCGACGTCATCCGCTTCCTCGTCTCGGACGCGGCTCGCCACGTCACCGGGAGCCCAGTTTGGGTAGACGGCGGTCAAGGGCTGCTGCGCTGATCGTCCTCCCTGAAATTCCTCCCAGAACCAGAACGTGCACTCTCTAACTGGAGTACATGGGCGGTCATCCAGATCCGACCGAAAGCCCTGGTTCGTTTGACCACCTCCAGGGAAAACAACTTCTCTTCCCCACGGACGAATTCAGGGGAACATAATCAACGCTCGCCGGTTCCAGTGCCGCTCCAGCGTCATGCTGAAGGAGGAACTGAAATGCCTGCAAAATCGAAGGCGCAGCAGATGGCCGCCGGCGCTGCCCTTGCTGCCAAGCGTGGCGAGAAGAAGAAAAGCGAACTCAAAGGCGCTTCGAAGGGAATGGTTAAATCCATGACCGAAAAGGAACTGAAGGAGATGGCTTCGACTGAGCGCAAGGGCAAGCCGCAGCACGCCTCGAAGTCCTGAGTAAGCTGGTCGTCTGAATGGACGCGCGTGACCCGACGCCCACTCATTTCGAATTTACACCACGAGCCTGGAAGAATATTTGTTTTCCAGTTCTGCATGAATGAGGAAGCGCGAATGAGTGACAACAAGGCGCCAGCGGAGCCGGCCGGTAGCAAGACGATCGACGAACAAGTCGCCCTGCTCATGGACGAGATCCAGAAGGAGGCGGTTCCCGAGCGCCTTCTCGAATTGGCGCGGCAGTTGCAAAGGGCCCTTAACGCTCGGGCAAAATAACCGGTGCGCGCACCGTTTCGCGCAGAGCAGTCTTCACCCCCCTCAGCAGAACTTGGAATGGATGGCTTTGGGGTCACTCGGGAAGGCCTGCCGTCGCCCGGCACTGTTCGGCAGAGACAGCGGCTCAACGTCAATTCAAGGGATTTCCGTGCATCTGGACCGTCAGCTCTTCGCGGGCCCGGCTCAGCCGGCTCTTGATCGTGCCGATTGCGCAGTCGCAGATGTCGGCGGCTTCCTTGTAACTCATTCCGAAACCGGCAACGAGAACGAGAACCTCGCGATGCTCGGGAGTGAGTGATCCCAAGGCTTGGCGAAGTTCGCCATTTAGGACCGACCATTCTTGCGAGGGCGCCGCTGGAATGGACAATTCCGCGTAATCGGTGTTCCCGGGGCTCTCCCGTTTGCGGAGTTTGTATTGCGTGCGGAAAGCGTTGCGCATGATTGTGAAAAGCCAGGACTTGAGACTCGTACCGGGCTCGAACTGGTTGATGCTGCGCAATGCGCGCAGCAAAGTCTCCTGCACAAGATCATCCGCCTCAAATGATGCCGACGTAAAGGTGCGCGCGAAAGCTCGCAAGGCCGGGATCAGGTCAACGACCTGCTCTTCTACTTGCGAGGACGGGTGGCGCGCTTCGCTGATTGTGGCAGGCATATCGACTATCGTCCTTCTGCCCGAGGTAAATTTTCGGTAACGCGGAGGGAAATGCCTGTGTTGCATTTTGGTTCCTGTCGGAAGACCGATATCCCCCGGCGCCACGAAAAAACCTCGGATTGCTTCCGCCGGTCCGCAGCGAGTCTCGGCAGGAGCGGATCCACCACGAAATACGATGGTGATAACACGACGACGATCACTTCCGGCGCCGCACGCGGTCCGTGGGAACCGTCGAAACGGTAATGGATACGGGATCACTTGCTGGGAAACTATCCTCGAGTCCTTCGTCGAGCTGACTTTCCATTTCGTCGGCATCTTTCGAGGTGCGCGCGCTGTGCCGCATCTTCGGCTCACCCACCGTTGTGCCCCCATTCTCTATCGTTTCGATGTCCGTGTTTGCAAGCTCGGTGAAGATTGCCTTGGCCTGTTCAATCGCATTCAGCCGATTGAGGCTACGCGCGGCATCGTTACGCATCGAGACCGAGACTATCTCGCCCCGCTCGCCGACGAACTCGACGGTAAAACCGGCCTTTCCGCCTTGCTCCGGGATGACTTGCACGCCAATAAGATGCATCCAATCGTCCTCCTTGGTTGGCTACTCCGGTTAACTGCCAGGAACGCTCATGGTTCCAGTCGCCTGCTTTCGTTCAGAACATGTATCCAATGAGACCGGGCCCCTTCGCCTGGCCGCGGGCGGGCCAAATCCCCGCTCCCCTCCAGCGGCCGCGGCTCGAAGAAGATACTCTTGCCCTGGTGATCGGAAATTTCCGGCACCTCGGCCGAAACCAAAAGTCTGGCCACGCATTAGGGTTGATGAAGTGCGGTTTGAGAACAGGAGGGTCCAATGGATTGGAATCGCATCGAAGGCAATTGGAAGCAGCTCAAAGGTAAGGTGAAGGAACAGTGGGGCAAGCTAACCGACGATGACCTCGATGAGATCGATGGTAACCGTGACCAGCTCGAAGGCAAAATCCAAGAACGTTACGGAATAGCCAGAGACCGCATCAGGCAAGACATTGACGATTGGTACAACCGCCAGACCTGGTGAGCCTCACAAAACAATTGACCCGCGTCGCTGATGATGCGGGTCAATTTGCGAATTTCTTCCGGCACAACGGCTCCCGCCGCAGGTGTCTCTGCTTTGCAGCAGCCGCTGCAATTGCTTCTGCATCGAAAGTATATTCATCGCGTTGTTTGGCGACATTTCGCCGGAACCTTAGCGCGTTTAAGGAGTTGCTTTCTCAACGGAGGCAACATGACCAAGCTTGTTCTGACAGCTATTTGTGAACACAGTGGCGACCGGCAGCGCGAGTGCGAACGCGCGCTGAATCACGAGTTCGACGCCCTGACGAGAGCCGCCGAAGGCGCCGGATGGTCCTGGGAAGAAATCGCCTTGGCGCTGATGGAATTGGTCGAACAATACGTCGTGGCGACCGGCACTCACAACGTTGCCCCCGCTCCAATCACTCCCTCGAAGTCGAAGACGCTGCATTGATGGCGGCGTCAGCCCACTCAAGTCACTGACTGACCTGCGGGCTAAGCCGTATAGCGCCGGCGCATTCTGGTGGTGATCACCAAGGCAAGCGCCAGACCGGCTAATGCAGCTGTCGTCAGGGCGGCAGTGGGTATCCGTCTCCGTGAGCGCCAGCCACCCTCCACGCCGCCAGCGATGGCAGGCGGCCGGAACAGGTTGCCGTGGCTCCTTTCCACCCGCGGCGCTTGCTTGAGATAGCGTGTGGTTAGACGGGCCAGGAGACGTGCCGTGGTGTTCGGCGCCAGAAGGTGCGCAACTCGAGCCAGATCAGCCATCACGCCGAGGGTCATGGAAGGACGTGGACTCTGCGCCAGGCGAACGACGGCGCGAGCGACGCGGCGCGCATCATAGACGAGAGGAGGCACGCTGAGCCTGCGGCCCGTGTAGTTCGCGCCGTGGGCGACGCCCGGCGTGTCGAGGAAGGTCGGATAGACATCGCAGATATGGATATCGGGTTCGTCGGCAAGCTCCGCGCGCAGCGCTTCGGAAAAGCCCCGTAACCCGAACTTGCTTGCGCTGTAGGCGGTCGCGAAAGGTGTGGAGGCGAATCCGCCAAGGGAGATCATGTTGATGAAAGTGCCGTGGCGCTGCTTCAGAAAAATTGGAATAGCCGCGTGCGCATCATGGAAATGGCCGATCAGGTTCGTGCTGAGCACCCGGTCATGCGCTTCGATCGGGGTCTCCTCGAAGCGCCCGACGGCCCCGACGCCGACATTGCTGAACCAGACGTCTATCTTGCCGAAGCTCATTGCCTTCTTTGCAAGGTTCTTCACGGCATCCGCATTCGTGACGTCGGTCGGAGCGACCAGAACCTCTGCTCCGAGTTCGCGACAGGTCTTCGCCACACCCTGCAACGCCGCCGCATCGCGTGCAGCCAGCACCAGCCGTGAGCCGTGCTTGGCAAATTCCTCAGCGGTCGCCTGTCCGACGCCGGACGAGGCGCCGGTGATCACCACCACAGCGTCTTTCAAAGCTTTGCGCATGGTTGTCTCCCGTCTCCCGATCAGTGCGGGTGGAACCTCCCGCGGTGGAATATGTTCCCGGCACCGTCGGTTGCGTCACAGGTCGGTGTTCGAATTCAAGGCCGTCGAGGGACCTTACCGAGGCAGCATTGCGTTACCTCCCATTCGGCAGCTCCAGCAACAAGAGACAGACCCAAATGCAGTTGCAACTCAGTGAAAGGCGCGAGATCAGCGCAAGAGGCCGAGCCGGACCGCTAGGTGACAGCAGGCCGCAGTCGCTCGCCGTCAAGCAGGAGATTTCCGCGGAAGATCTCGTTTATGTCAGCGACTGCGAACCGGGGATCACGCGGCGACGCTGCGGCAAAGGTTTCGTCTATAGAATGCCGGACGGGTCGACGATTACCGATCCGGCCGTGAAAGCCCGTATCGCTTCGCTGGGCATCCCTCCCGCCTATAAGAAGGTCTGGATCTGCATGGATGAGAGAGGCTACCTGCAAGCGACGGGATATGACGCGCGCGGGCGGAAGCAATATCGCTACCATCAAGCATGGCAGGCGCTCAGGAGTGCTGACAAATTCGCCCAATTAGTGCCGTTCGGCAAGGCGCTGCCCAGGATCAGGCGCACGATCCGGCGCCACATGGACGGCAAGCGGGAAAGCATCCAGACCGTGCTTGCCGCGATGGTGGCGCTCCTCGACGAGGCGCATCTTCGCCCGGGGAACCGCGAATATGTTCAGGAAAACAGCACTTATGGTGCGACGACCCTGTTGAAGAGGCACGTCAGGCTGGCGGATGATGGCATCGAATTGCGCTTCACCGCAAAGGGCGGCAAGCGGGTCCGGCGGCAGCTGCGCCGGCCGAAGTTGCAGCGGCTGCTCGAGGAAATCGCCGACTTGCCGGGGCGCCAGCTGTTCGTGTGGAAGGCCGACACCGGCGCGCTGCGGTCGGTCGATTCGGGCCGCCTCAACCGCTACCTGTCGCAGATCGCGGGCCTCCCCGTCTCCGCAAAGACATTCCGCACCTGGGCGGGAAGCGTTGCTGCCTTTGTGGCAGCGCGGGCGGCCCTGGAAGCGGAGCAATACCCGACGGTGAAGGCGATGTCCGAGGCTTCGGCCACGGCGCTCTGCAATACGCCGGCGATTTGCCGCAAAAGCTATATCCACCCGCAGATCATTGCCCTCGCCGATAAGGGATCCACGGTCTCGGCCAAGCAATTGCGGCGGCCCGGCCGGGCAAAGCCGGAATTGCGTGCGGATGAGGCGCGGATGCTTGAGTTTTTGTCGCGTGCCGAGTCCAACTCCCGGGCTAATGCGGGCCCCGGCTTTGAGGGCCCGCTGGCTGGGGCAGTAAGCGCTCCACGCGCAACGTCCTAGGTGTTGCGGCCGCTTTCGCTGCTTGTCCAGGCCGCCGAGGTCTCAGCACCGCGGACGCGGATGTTGTTTTGCACGTTGGTGACGCCGGACACGTCCTCGGCGCAATCCTCGGCCCGACGTTTCGCCCACTTCGAGTCGACGAAGCCGCTAAGCGTCACCTCGCCTCCCCGCACCGAAACTTCGATGTCGGACGCGTCAAGTGCTCCGTCGTCGCTCAGGCGGTCGCTCACGTCTTCCTGAATTCGGCTATCGGAACGGGTGTATCCCTTCGGTCCGCGGCCGCGGTATTCATCCATCCTGCGCCTGCGCTCGGCGTCCTCGTCTCCGAACCAGGACGCGATCTCGTCACCGGCGCGCTCAAAGAATCCACGCTCCTCGTAATCTCGGTCGTCATCCCGATCGTAGTCGCGATAGGAGCGCCGCGGATAGGTTCCGCTACGGTATCCGTAGCCCGGCCCGTGATAGTCGCGGAACGCGCGCTCCCGGTCAGACCAATCATACTCTTCTCCCATCCGGCGATAGGCACCGGCGCGTCCGGTCTCCGCATCCGGGAAATATTCCGAATTTTCGTCGTCGTCCCCCCACGGATCGCTGTATCCACCGAAACGGCGGCTTCTGCGCCTTCGCTCATCGGCGCCATACCAGTCCCTGCCGGATGTGCCGTAGCGCCGAGCGGGATCGCTGCTCCACCATTCTTTTCTGCTGGCCATCTTTTTTCTCCCTTTCGTTTGTTGATCGCACCCATCGCCAAACCCCGGATCCGGCGCTCGGTTCCAGTTCGCAGGCGATTTCGCCCACCATGACTTGTGTGAGTCCCCGGCCGGCGCGATCCGCCGCTTGCGCCGATCGGGAGTGGCGCGCCTGTGCTATTCGCCTTTCTGTTTCAAGGCATCGGATACCTTGCCGCGATGGGGATCTTTCAGGTTTTCGCCGACCGCGTCCCTGTCACGCTTCGGGTCGTCTTTCGCGGGCAGGTATCCTCTTGGCCGCGTCTCCTCCGGACCCTCCCACCTCGGCGATTGTTCCGTGGTGCCAGGCGCTCCCGGCTTTGGCGTCTTCATGATTCATCTCCCGGATTCGAGTGCTATTCTTTCATGTTCGGTAAGGGAAAACGCTCGTCGGCGTCCTCCAGGTCCGTTTCGACCAGATACTCGTCCCTCTTCATGCGGGTCGCTTCACGGGCGGGGCGCCGCCTCATGATTTCGTCCGGCTCGAGTGGCGGCTCGCCGGACCCGGGGTGCAGGTCGCTATCCTTCTCGACACGATCGCCCATCGGGATGGCTTTCGTCGCGCCCTTCGATTTCTCTTCGCGCTTGGTCATGTCGCTCTCCTTTGGGGGGGCTCTTGCGATCAACGCCAGCACACAGGCGAAGTTCCATTCCGGAACAAAGGAAGAGAGCCTGAGTTAGGCCCCGCGACCGTCGTTGATGCAAGCACGCGCTAACAGTTTGCCTCAGTACACGAAGGAGCCTCGACATGGAGAATTTTCCCAGCCCTCCCTTTGAACGCCAGAGCCAACCGATGCCGGGCGCCACGGACCGGATGAAACCGCTCCCGGACCACGGGGAAAACACATACAAGGGATCAGGCCGGCTCGCGGGCAAGAAGGCCATCATCACCGGCGGCGACAGCGGCATAGGGCGTGCTGTGGCAATAGCTTATGCGCGCGAGGGCGCCGACGTCCTCATCGCTTATCTCAACGAGCACGAGGACGCCAAGGCGACACAAGCGCTCGTCGAAGAGGCCGGCCGCAAGGCGGTACTCGTCGCGGGCGACATGCAGACCGCCGCACATTGCCGACACGTCGTCGAAACCGCGATCCGCGAGCTCGGTGGTATCGACATCCTCGTCAACAATGCGGCACACCAGGCCTCATTCAAGAGCATCGAAGACATTACGGAAGAGGAATGGGAGCTGACCTTCCGCGTCAACATCCATGCGATGTTCTACCTCACCAAGGCAGCCGTGCCCCATATGCAGCCGGGCAGTTCGATCATCAACACCACCTCGATCAACGCCGACAGCCCGAACCCGACGCTGCTTGCCTATGCGACAACAAAAGGCGCCATCCAGAATTTCACAGCCGGGCTCTCGCAGTTGCTGGCGGAGAAGGGCATCCGGGCAAACGCCGTGGCTCCGGGGCCGATCTGGACACCGCTGATCCCCTCGACGCTTCCGGAGGAGTCGGTGATGAATTTCGGCAAGCAAGTCCCGATGAAACGGCCGGGCCAGCCGGTGGAACTCGCATCCACCTACGTCATGCTGGCAGACCCGATGTCGAGTTACGTCTCCGGTGCAACGATTGCCGTTACGGGCGGCAAGCCGATCCTTTAGTGGCGTGACGCCTGCAACAACTCCCCGCGTCTAAAGCGGGAACAATGCATTCCAATCGTGGTTCCACACGGTGCCGGGCGTTGCAGCATAGCCACGCGGGTCCGGCACGCCGGTGGGGTACTCCTCATGATCGACTTTGCCCGTGCCCGAGAGCGAATGATCGCAGCCCATCTCTCCCGTCGTGGGATCACAAATCCGGACGTCATCGAGGCGATGCGTAGCGTCAGGCGCGAGATCTTCGTCGAGCCCGGATACGAGGAATTCGCCTACGAGGACACGGCACTCTCGATTGGCCAAGGCCAGACCATTTCGCAGCCCTACATCGTCGCCCTGATGATCGAGCGCGCCGAGGTCCAACCGGGTGACATTGTTCTCGAAATCGGAACCGGCTCCGGCTATGCCGCGGCCGTTCTCAGCCGGATCGCCGGTCACGTCTATACGATCGACCGGCACGCCGGGTTGGCCAGGGCGGCTCAAAGGCGGTTCGCCGACGGCGGTTACGACAATATCGACGTGCGCATCGGCGACGGCAGCACTGGCTGGGCGGAAGCAGGGCCGTTCGACGCGATCCTGGTCGCGGCCGGCGGCCCGGAGGTGCCGCGGGCACTGAAGGAGCAACTGGAGATCGGCGGCCAACTGGTCATGCCCGTCGGCCCGCGCGACGAGCAACGTCTCATGAAGATCACGCGCGTCAATGCCACCGATTTCGAGGAGCAGGACCTCGGAGGCGTCAGGTTCGTGCCGCTTGTCGGGAAGCAGGGTTGGCCGCGGCTGGCAATGTCCCTCTCCGAGATGATCGCCGATGCTGCCGAACCCCTGCCCGATTTCGACGATCCTGCCTTTGGACGCCTGTTCGATCGCTTTGCCGAACGGCGGGTCATCCTGCTTGGCGAGGCCAGTCACGGCACGTCCGAATTCTATCGGGCTCGCGCGGCGATCACCCGGCGGCTGATCGAGGCGCACGGATTCACGATCGTTGCCGTCGAGGCCGACTGGCCGGATGCGGCGGTACTCGACCGATATGTGCGTCACCGGGCGGCCAGCGCTGCTCGGCACACGGCCTTCCAACGATTTCCTGTCTGGATGTGGCGAAATCTGGAGGTCAAGGATTTCGTCGAATGGCTGCGCAGCCATAATGAAGACACGCGGGAGTCCGATCGCGCCGGCTTCTATGGCCTCGACATCTACAACATGCGGTTGGCGATTGCCGCTGTCCTGAATTATCTGGAAGAGACGGATCCGCGAGCGGCGGCGGTAGCGCGCGAGCGCTACGGGTGCCTCACGCCTTGGCAGAACGAGCCTTCGACCTACGGCCGTGCGGCACTGACCGAAGGTTTCCGCAAATGCGAGGGGGCGGTCGTGAAACAGTGCCGCGAATTGCTGGAGAAGCAACTACAAGCGGGGCTCGAAGCAGGGGACGACCTTATCGATGCGGCGCAGAATGCCCGCCTGATCGCCTCGGCAGAGAGGTACTATCGGATCATGTATTATGGCGGGGGCGAATCCTGGAACCTGCGGGATACGCATATGTTCGAGACGCTGCGGCATTTGCTCGATGCGCGAGGTCCTAAGGCGAAGGCGGTCGTCTGGGCGCACAATTCACATATCGGCGACGCGCGCCAGACGGACATGGGAACAACACGCGACGAGTTGAACCTCGGCCAACTCTGCCGGGAGAATTATCCCGGGGAGACGGCTCTGATCGGCTTCGGCACGCATGGCGGGCGGGTTGCAGCGGCGAGCGACTGGGGCGGAAAAATGGAGGTGAAGACGATCCGTTCCTCGCTCGAAGACAGCTACGAGCGGCTTTTCCATGATTCACGGACCGAGCGCTTCCTGCTCGACTTCTCTCGCGATACGGTCCTCAGGGACCGTCTTCAGGAGCCGAGGCTCGAGCGGTTCATCGGCGTTATCTACAGGCCGGAGACGGAACGGCTCAGTCATTACGCCTATGCATCCCTCCCCAACCAGTTCGACGCCTTCGTCTGGTTCGACGAGACAACGCCAGTGGCGCCCCTCGGCCCGGAACATACCGCAGAGGGTGTGCCGGACACATTCCCGTTCGGCCTCTAGCAGGATGAAGAGTTAGAGTGGATCGACCGCTCTAGCCAATGCGACGCCAGATGATTGCACAATACCGCGCCTCAAACCTGCGTCGAAATGATGTTGTCGACGCTGACCGTTCCGCCAATCACGCCTCGCTCCGAGCCCGGTGGCGCGGGGCCCTCCTCGATCACGCTATAGAGCTTGTCGCTCCGGAAGGCGCTCGCCATTTCGGTCGTGACCCCTTCTGCCGGTTTCGCGTCGATTTCCATGAAATCGAGCTCAGCCTCCGACGCGACCACACGCGCATCGCCGCTTGATCTGGCGATCACGATTATCTCACCCTGACAACTGGCGTTTTGCCAATTCGGGTCGTCGGGTTCGGCCAAGGGAGTAAGCCGGTATACCTTCAAGTCTTCCTGCATTTGCTTTTCGATCTCCGCCCTGCCATGGCCGGGTTTCTGGCTTTGCTCTGCCTTCAATCTCCTGGAACTGGAATTGTTCCGAACCTGATGCGGCGGGACTCCGGTTGCTGGAACAATCTTTCGAGGCGACGGTTGGAGGACGACAAATCGCAAAGGAGCGAACGATGGGTACCGCGACCGAACATTTGCAGGCCTGGCTTCGAGACGCCCATGCAATGGAGGAACAGGCGATAACCATGCTGACCAGCCAATCCAGTCGCCTGGAAAATTACCCCGAACTGAAAGCCCAGATCGACAAGCACCTGCAGGAGACCCGCGACCAAGCTGACATGCTCGAGCGGTGCCTTGAGCGTTTGCACGGCGGAACTTCCTCCATCAAGGACATAACCGGCAAGATAGTGGCCATTGGACAGGGGCTGAGCGGACTTTTCGTCGGAGACGAGGTCGTGAAGGGAACGCTTGCGAGCTCCACGTTCGAGCAGATGGAGATAGCCAGCTACAAGATCTTGATCGCCGCTGCCGATCACGTTGGCGACCAGGAAACGAAGCGGGTTTGCGAGACCATCCTGCAGCAGGAGATCGCGATGGCTGAATGGCTCGACCGACATGCGGACGCGATCACGCACAAGTTTCTCGATCGGGAAGAACGCAACGTAACCGCAAAGCATTGATCCTTGCCGGAAGGCTCGGCGGGCTTGCGGGCGCCAAGTCTTTGTTGATCGGCTGGAGCTGCCCGCGGGGCTGACCATGATCGGGTCGGAACAATTTCGCCAGCATGGTGCTTTCCCTGACGGAAGGGAGACAACAATGGTACCGAACACCCCTAAAGACATGGACCTCACAAGGCCGGTCCCCGCCGCGGAGGAAGACTTGCCCGAAAGCGCGCGAAACACCGAAGAGGCGCATCCCGTGGACCAGGGCCGGGTCCCGCCCGTCCCCAGCCGTGACGAGGCGAATATTGACACGGACGAAGCTCTTCCCGAGGACGAGGAGGAGCGTGCGATCGCCGAGAACCCCGAACGTGAGGAGGTGCGCTTTGGCGAGGCGAAACCGCCGCGGCGCGACTGACTGGCCAAGATGTGGGTGTGCCGGAGCGGCGCGGCGTTTTAGGAGGCCGAGGCAATGGTGATGGATTATCTATGGCTAATTGCGACTGCAGGCGGTGCTTTCGCGCTCGGCGCAGCGATCGTCTATGCAATCATGAGACAAAGGCCCGTCCCGCCTGCCACCAAGGAAGCGCAGAAGCGGGAGATCGACAGGCTTTACGAGCGATCGCCGGAGAGTAAACCTCGCTGAGCGCCGACTGGCGATCATGAATCAGGATTTCCTGATCATATTGGGCGTGGCTTCCGCCGCAGCCCTTGCATCACCCGCCGGCGGCCTAGCGGCTATTCTCACGCGACCGTCCTCTCTCCTGCTTTCTATAGCCGTGGGCTTTGCCGCCGGAGTCCTGCTCGGCACCTTCGCCTTCGAAATAATGCCGAAATCCCTGGAGCTGACGCCCGTTCCACTCGTCGTGGGCGGGTTTCTGCTAGGCCTTGGGCTCGTCTATATCGTCGACCTCTACATCAACCGCTGGCAGGTCGCTGGCGACGAGGCTGACCAGAAGCGGGCCGTTGATCGCCTTCACCGGCGCAAGAAGCCGCTTGGCAGCAATGTTTCCGTGCTTGCGGGAGCGACGAGCGTTGAGGAACTGATCGAAGGCGTGACGATCGGGATCGGCGCCGCATTCGAGCCGAGCACCGCGCTTATCGTCGGACTTGCCATCGGCATCGATAATTTCAGCGAAGGCATGAGCATCGGCGAACTTACCTTGGCGGAAAAGAAGGACGCATATGGCCGCGTCCTCGGCTCGACGACACTCATAGGTGTGTCGCTACTCGTCTCCGCGATTTTTGGCTGGTTTCTACTGAAGGGAGTCTCGCAGTCAGTTCTCGGCTTTCTCTTCGCCACCGGCGCCGGCGGAATGTTCTATCTGACGATCACCGATCTCGTCCCCGAGGCGGAGGCGCATCACTTCCAACAGTCTTCGGCGATCGCCAATGCGGCGGGGTTCCTGCTGATGATGACGCTGGCTCAGATGTATTAGACGAGATTCGCTTCCCGGCGTTGGGGATGTTCCCATCGGAACCCAAACCTCCCGCGCCCAGGGGAACAAAATTCCCGAGAGCCGGTTTGCGTTTCTAAAATGATGAGGAGAGAGCATGCCCCGTCGTCCTGATACCAACCCCGCACAGATACGCGGCGATGTCCAGCACGGGCGGACAGGCGACAAGACGCGCGGCTTCGATCCGGCAGCAGCGCCGCTCGAGACCGACGCCGAGGCAGCGGGTACGCCTTTGACTGGCGAAGTGACGAGAAGCGCGCAAGCCGGCCAGCTTCGGAAAACGCCCGCCGATATCTCGACCGAATATGCCGATGCGTTGCGGCCGCTTTCTGACGGGGAAAGGATTAATCCGATCCGGCAATGGCTCTGGGTGGTGCTCCCCATTGCGTGCCTTGCGATCATGCTGGGCATTCTGGTCTATGTGGCGATCGGCGGCTCCTCCTAGGGCCTTTCCTGGTTAAATGGCAACAGTTCAGTTCTGTTCGCTCGAGGAGAGGCTGGAGCAGTTCGGCGTGTCGATTGAATGGCTCGGCGAGGCTATGGTTTCCCAACGGGCTGCTGTTAGGGTTTCGGCCGACTCCCGGCGACGCACAGGGTCGGCTCATCCAGGTAGGGCCGCGCGCCTCGCTGCAGCAGGTAGACCTCCCGCTCCGGATGCGCCTTGATCTCGAAGCCGGCGCTGCGCAGCAACGCCTCGACGCCGGCGCGGTTCGGAATGAACCAGTTGGTCGGATCGTCGGCGAAGCGATGCTCCACGAAGAAGAGTTTGGGATAATCCGGGCGATCGAAAACTTCCCACTCGCTGAAATCGTAGTCGGCCTCCAATGGTCCCACTGTTTCCGCCCCTCGCTGCATGCACTGAAAGAGCATTTCGTCACCCACCACATGTTCGTATAGCAGGTCCAGCGCGAGCAGCGGGTGGCGGAGATGGTAGAGAACGCCCATGAATAGGACGAGGTCGAATTTTTCGCGCAACTCGGCAACGTCGTAGACGGACATGAGCTTGAATTCGATCTCGACTCCCGCCTGTTCAGCAGCGAACTTCGCTTGCCGCAGATAATGCGGATCGGAGTCGATTCCGAGCACGCGCCCGGCATTGCGGCGCTTCATTTCCTGCGCGTAGAAGCCGGCGTTGCAGCCGATATCGAGCACGCTCCTGCCACCAAGATCTTCCGGAACGGCATGCATGAAGGCCCGCCACTTTACCATCGGATAATCGCCCAGGAAGTGATCCGGTGCGGTCTCCACGCCTCGGATCCGCATGTTATGAAACCACGGTCCGAGCGCCGCAATCTCTTCCTGAAGCAACAAACGGGTTTTTGTCTCTTCAGCCATGCTCAACCAATCTGTGAAAGAACGGTTACCGGTTGCTGGTGCCCCGAACGATTCCGACGTTTAGTCGCTCGACTCTTCGCAAAAACCGTCCTGAACCAGCTGATGGTTTGGGGTAGACCCTCCGTCAGCGCCACCTTCGGCTCCCAGTCAAGGAGCGCCTTGGCTCGGGTGATATCAGGCCTACGACGCAGCGGATCGTCCTCAGGCAAAGGCGCATGGACGATACTTGAGGTGGTCTTGATCTTCGATAGGACCAGTTCGGCAAGCTCCTTTACGGTGAATTCGCCAGGATTACCGAGATTGACCGCCCCCTCAGGATTAAGCCTGCAGTTCATGAGTTTGATCAGGCCTTCGACGAGATCTGAAACGTAGCAGAAGGAACGCGTTTGCTCGCCGCTGCCATAGATGGTCAGCGGTTCGTTGTTGAGTGCCTGGACGATAAAATTGGAGACGATGCGGCCATCGTTCGGGCGCATGTGCGGGCCGTATGTGTTGAATATCCGCGCGACCCGCGCATCCACGCTTCCTGTCCGTAGACTGTCGAAGCAGAGGGTTTCGGCCGCACGTTTGCCCTCGTCGTAGCAGGCCCTTGGGCCTGTGCAGTTGACGTGACCCCAATAGTCTTCCTGCTGCGGATGTTTTTCCGGATCGCCGTAGATCTCGCTCGTCGATGCCTGAAGAAACACCGCCTCGTGCCGTTCGGCTAGGCGTAGCAGATTCCCCGTTCCCGCCACGCTGGTCATCATCGTGTGGATGGGGTCGGCCTGATAATGTGGCGGCGAGGCCGGGCATGCGAGGTTGTAGATCTGATCGAGCGGGACCTCGATGTCGATTTCATCGCAAATGTCCTGCTCGACCATCGAGAATTTCGGGTGGCGCTGCAGAGCGACGACGTTGGCGGGAGAGCCCGTGAGATAGCTGTCGAGGCAGATCACCCGGTTGCCACGGTCAAGAAGGGCTGCACAAAGGTGCGATCCCACGAAGCCGGCGCCGCCGGCAACCAGGATGACCTTTTCGTGCTTGGCTCTGTTTCGCTTTGCCATGGGCCGTTCTCCTTTCAGTGCTAGGCAGGAAGCCGCCGCTCGCAACGTCTCGGGGCGAGATCGGTCTTCGGCGCAACGCTCTCAATTGTGTCGATGAAACTGCGGGCGCGCGCCTCGGCGCTGTGGGCGCTTGCGACGCGATCATAGGCAGTGGCGGCAATCGCGCGACGCCGGCGTTCGCTCACCCCCGTTAGTGCTCTGACGACATCAACGCTGCTATGCGCGATGATCGCCGCCTCGCCGGGCGGGAAAAAGTGACCAATACCCTCCCACCAGTCGCTGATCAGCGGGGTGCGGCAGGCGGCCGCCTCGAAGAGACGGACGCTCGGCGACCATCCCGCTGCAATCATATCCGCGCGCGTCACGTTCAGCGTGAAGCGCTGACGGCTGTAGAAGTCCGCATGTTCGGACGGCGGCAGATGCTCGACGCGCTCGACGTTCTCCGGCCAAACGGTAGACGCGGGATAGCTAGGCCCGGCAACGACGAACCGCATCTCAGGCAATTGCCGCGCAGGCTCGAGCAGAAGCCTCTCGAGCGTCGGCTGCCGATCGGGGCTATAGGTTCCGAGATAACCGAGATCCCACGTCCTCTTGGCGCCGGTATTGCGATACCTTTCGAGATCGACGGCACAATAAAGCGGACAAGCGCGTCGAGCGCCGAATTCGTCGCGAAGCCGGTCGAGGATTTTGCCGCCTGAGAAGGAAAAATAGACGTCGAAATAGGGTACCTGCCGGCGTGCCAGATATTCCTCCTCGCCGCGCCGCAGCTTTGAAAGCGTCACCGGGGTGTCGATATCGTAGAAGCAAAGCCGCTTAGGGGCGAGATCGGCGACGGCATCGATCAGTTCCACGCCATCCGGCACATAGGAGCCAATCACGATTGCATCGGCACCCGCGAGCCTCTGCCCATGCAAACTCATGAGCTCATCGACGCTACCGTAGAGAAGAAGCTTGCAGAAGCCGGGTTCGGCCAGGTCGCGGCGGGATGCATACCATGGCATATCGCGTTCCAGAAAGGTCACCTTATGCCCGGCTCCATCAACGCCCCGAAGAAGCGCCCGGAAGGTTGTGGCGTGGCCGTTGCCCCAGGAGGAGGAAAGCGACAGCCCGAGAACAACGATGTCGAGCGGGCGGGTCATTCGGCAGCCTCCTGGGCGCGCAATCTGCGCCTGAAAATTCGGTCCACAGCCGCTGCGCGGTGGGCATAGGTATGTTCACCGAGCACGCGCTTGAGGGCGCGTGCACCGATTTCCCGGGCGCGAACCGGAGTCAGCTCGCACATCAGGTCGGCAACGTCCCGACCGTCTCTCGCGACCAGCACTTCCTCTCCGGGTTTCAGGAACTGCTCTATGCCTTCCCAGGCGTCGGTGATCAGGCATGCGCCCGCACCGGCCGCCTCGAAGACGCGGGTCGCGGGGGAAAAGCCATTTGCCGCCATGCTCGCGCGCGAGATGTTGAGGACGGTGGTTGGGGTCGTGTTGAAGGCATTGTGATCGGCCGTCGGAACGTGGCCGATATAATTGACGTTCTCGGGCAAGGGTTTGTCCTGCCATCCGGCGCCACCAAGCAAGAAGCGCCGGCTCACCAGCCGCGACGCCGGCTTAAGGAAGAACGCTTCGACGCGCTCCTCGCGGTCCGGCAGGCGGTTGCCCAGGAACGCGAGATCGGCGCCAAAGCGTGGCTCTGGCGCCACTGGATGGTGCGTTTCGGGATCGAGCGCATTGTAGATCGGGATGCAAGCATTGGCGCCGAGCGCTCGATAGGCCTCGACGACGGGGCCGCCTCCGCCATAGGTCAGCACGAGGTCCAGCGAGGCGAGCGCACGCCGGAGCGGATGGTTGGGCGCCTCCTTGAGCGCAGCGAGTGTCGCCGGTGCGTCGACATCCCAGAAGATTTTCAGTGCGTCCGGACGGGACGCCGCGATGACCTCGGCGAGCAGCAGGTCGTCCTCGAAGCCGACGCCGCTCGCCTTGACGACGATATCGGCATTTGCTGCTTCTGCCGCTGCGTCCTTCAATGCCGCGACGGTGCCCGCATAGACGACGACCTTGCACCACGTCGGCGGGTCGATGTCGCGATGCTTCTGCCGGTCATAGACGTCCGGTTCGTAGAAAGTGATGTCGTAGCCGTGCAAAGCCAATGCGCGAAGCAGACCTCGGTAGTACGTCGCAGCGCCATTCCAATAGGCGGAGACGAGACTCGAGCCGTAAAACGCGATCCTCATGACGCCGCCTCCTCGAGCGCGACCTGTTCGGTCACCCCTCTCGACCTGTAGCGCCCAACGATCTCCAGCAGTTCGTCTACGCGGTGTGCACAGGTATGGCGCGCACGGATGGTCTCCAGGCCCGAGGCTGCCAGTTCCCCGGCGAAATCCTGGTCGCAGAGCAATTGGCGCAACAGCTTCACCATCTCGTCGCCGTTCCGGGCAAGGAGAAAGTCCCGACCGGGGCGGAAGAGACCTTCCGCGTCGTTCCACGGTGCCGAAATTAGCGGAATGCCGCAGGCGAGTGCCTCGAAGACACGGATCGTCGGGATGCCCGGCAGGGCCTTCACATAGGGCCGACGCGGAATATGCACCGTCACCCGATGCGCCGCGAAAGCGCGTGGTACCGCCGCGTTAGCAAGCCAGCCGCCATAGAAGATCTCGGCCCCGCGCAGTTTCTTGAGTGCGGCGGCGGGATAGCGCACTCCACGGACGGTTGCTTTCAACCCCAGCCGTCGTACGGGCTCGACGAGGAAGGACACGATCTCCGCGCTGCGCTCGTCATCGCCCCAGTTTCCGACCCAGATGAGATCGCCTTGCGTCTCGACGTCAGGGAGCGGGCGGAACAGGGAAGTGTCGGCGGCTTCGTGCCAGCTGAACACATGCTTGCCCCAGCCAGCGCGCCGGTATCGCTCGCGCAGCGCTTCGCCGAATGCAAGCACGAGGTCGTAGTTCGAAAGGTCGAGCCTGGCGATGTCGGACTTGGCCGTGACAGCGCGATGGTGGGTATCGTGAAAAACGAGCACGAAACGGCCGCCATTGCGCCGGATCCGACCGAGACGGGCGACGACTTGCGGATCTGTCCATTCGTGCACCACCACCACGTCGGCGGCGCCTGCCGCTGCTTCGTGGTCAAAACCAGGGCCGTAGATTTCGGTACGCAGGGCTGGGAAGTGCTTAAGGAAGGCCATGACCGGTCCGACGCCTTGATCCTCGATGAGGCTCACACGGCTCCAGGAGTCGCTCGGCTCCAGTGCCATAGCCTCGTGTCCGCGCAGAAGGAGTTCCCGCATGACGCCGCGCAGGAAATGGGCATTGCCATGGTTCCAATCGGAAATCAGCGAATGGGTGTAAAAGAGAAACCGCATCATTCACTCCGCCGCAGTCAATCGAGAGACCCGCTGCATCGCGCGTCGATAGACGTTGAGCATCGCGTCACGTTGCGCTTCGAGGGTGAAATCGACGGAACGCAGCTGCGCGCGCCGCCCCAACTCGGCCCTCAGCCCGGCATCCATCGCCAACCGGTTGACCGCTTTTGCAAAGGCCGCCGGATCTCGCGGATCCGCGAATAGCGCGGCGCCGTCCCAGAGTTCGTGATAGGTGTCGATGTCGGATAGGACGAGGGCAGCACCGGTGCGTGCCGCCTCGAGCGGGGCCAAGCCGAAGGGCTCGTAGATCGATGGAGAGATGACGATGGCAGCCTTGGACATCTCCGCCATCGTCCTGTCATGGCTGAGTTCGCCAAGGTGTTCGGCATGGTCGAAGGCCAGTTGCTCGCCATTCGGGCCGATGCAGGACCCCGCCACAACGAGTGGCCAGCGCATCCGGGCAGCTGCCAGGTCGAGCACATCACCGTTCTTGCCCTCGTCCCACCACCGGCCGGCAGCAAAGACGAAAGGTTCCTTGGCAGTCGTCAGGCAAGGCGCACGACTCGAATTTCGCACCACCATGAGATTGTGGATCGGGCCGTAACAGCGGTTGAGAGCCGCCGCATGGCTCTGGGTTGGCGCAAGCGCGACGTCGGCACGGTCGAAACCGTCGCGGTTCAGCCGTTTCTGCCAGAGCCAATGCGCCGGCAAGCCGGAGCCGCGCACTGCCTCAAACCATGTCGTGACGCAGGAATGCGATACCGCGACAACCGGTATTTGCGCCGGGAGGCCCGCCGCATGTGACGGAAGGTTGAGGTGCAGGAGATCGGCGGAATGCTTGAGCGACAGTTCCGCCAGGCTTCCGGCAACCGCATCGAGCGCAGCTTCGTCTTCAACCATCCAATCCGGCTGCACGGCCAGCCATTCAAGCACGCCGATGCGGTTCGCCTCAAGCCGCTGTCCTTCCGAGGGGGCGGGGCCGAAGCCGACGAAGACCGTTTCGATGTTCAACAGGCGCATGGTTTCTGCGAGGTCCATCGCGTATCGCCAGACGCCGCCAACGGCATCGACGCTCATCAGAACCCGCCACGGCAGCCGAAGGTCGCTGTGCTCATGCGCTCTCTGGTGAATGGGGCGCGCACGATCGCTCATGCGGTAACCCTCCTCGGCTGTCGCTGGACGGCATCGATCGCGATCCAGTCCCTGAGGAGCCAGGCATGGAGATCACGCAGGCCTTGGCGCCAACTCGTATGCGCTTTCCAGCCGACCGCCTGCTCAAGCGCGCGCGTGTCGGCAACAAAGTACAGTTGATCGCCGGCGCGCCAGTCGCTCGTAACCGTGACGAGGCGGCGGCCGCTCAAAAGCTCGATTTCGCAGAGTACTTCGGCAAGACTGACAGCATTGTCGGGGCCCCCGCCGAGATTGAAGGCCCGTCCTTCGAGATTGTCGATGGACTTCAGGATCGCCCGGTACGCGGCAACGGCATCGCTGACATGGAGGATGTCTCGAACCTGCTTGCCATCGCCATAAATGGAGATCGGCTGACCGGCGAGCGCTCGGATGAGGAAATGCGCGACCCACCCCTGATCCTCGGTGCCGAATTGCCTTGGACCATAGACACAGCTCATGCGAAGCACGGCCGTGGGAACTCCGAAGGACTTGGCGTAGTCAAGCACGTACTGGTCCGCGACGCCCTTCGAACATCCATAGGGCGTGCAGAAATCGAGCGGATGGGCCTCACTCACGCCATACCGGCGCGTCGTCGCGTCCGTCGGCAGGTGGCGCGACCCGATCTCCTTCATCTGCATGCCGGCCAGCGCGCCATATACCTTGTTGGTGCTGGCGAAGATGACGGGCATGCGCCGTCCGGTCCGCCGCACGGCTTCGAGGACATTGAGAGTGCCTCTTGCATTTGTCTCGAAATCGTCGATCGGCTGCTTGAGACTGGTTGTCACCGCCGTCTGTGCCGCTAGATGGAAGACCGCCTTCGCATCCTTGATGACCGGCTCGATTGCAGGAAGCTCGCGGATATCGGCAATGACTGGCTGGACTGCGCTACCGTGATTGTCGGCGAGCCATTCGAGATTCCGCTCGACGCCGGGCCGGCTGAGGTTGTCGAGGACGATGACGTCCTCCCCTTCCTTCAAATAGCTGTTGGCCAGGTTACAGCCGACAAAGCCGCTGCCGCCGACGACGACGATTGCTCTCTTCTTCCGAGCCAAAGCGGGCGCGGACAAGCCCGGCACTGTTCTGTGCGGAGGTCTGCCGCTCATATCACCAGCCCTCGCGTCTCGAGATGGCGCTTCATTTCGGCGCCCCTGTCTATCGCGCCGACGCTTCGAACCCATTCGGCGAATTCCGCGAGCGAATGCTCGAGCAGATGGACGGGCTCGAATCCGAGCAGTTCGCGCGCCTTGGCGATGTCGGCGAAGCAGTTGCGGATGTCGCCTGCGCGCGCCTTGTTCATGATCTCCGGCTCAAGCTCGGGCACCCCCATCGCCTCGGCGAGCAGCGAAGCGACATCGGCAATCGCATAGGCATGACCGCTGCCCACGTTCATGAGATGGCCTGCGGCCCGCGGTTGCTCCAGCGCCAGCCGGAAGGCACGCGCGACGTCCCTAACGTGAACGAAGTCGCGGCACTGCCGGCCGTCTTCGAACACCATAGGCGGCTGACCGTTGGCGAGCCGCGAAGCGAAATTGGCAAGCACGCCGGTATAGGGATTGGAAAGTGCCTGGCCGGCACCGAACACGTTGAAGAGCCGAAGCGCCACGGCTTCGACGCCATAGGCTTCGCCAAAGATGAGAACCTGGCGTTCCTGGGCGTATTTCGTCAGCGCGTAGATTGAGGCGAGGTCGACAGGCTTGTGTTCATCGGTGGGGATCGGGATCAGCCGTTCCCCCTCGGGGCCAACCGGATCCCATGCGCCCGCCTTGAGCTCAGCCGCGGAGCGGCGGGCATGGGGCAAGCGCTCGCCCGTCACCGTCTGGTAAAGTCCTTCGCCATAGACGCTCATCGAAGAGGCTACAACAATGCGCCGGATCGGGGTCTTGATCATCGTCTCGAGCAGGACGGCCGTGCCGAGGTCGTTGACGCCAACATATCGGGCGATCTCGTACATCGACTGGCCGACCCCGACTTCGGCGGCAAGATGGACGACTTGATCCACACCTGCGAGCGCGCTTCTGACCGCATCCGCGTCACGGATATCGGCCTGCCGCATGTCAACATCAGCGGGGATGCTCGTCCGCGCATCCCCATGGACCTGCTCGTTGAGCACGTCCAATACCCGCACGTCGTAATTCTTTGAAAGAAGTTCCTCGACCACATGGCGGCCGATGAAACCGCAGCCGCCGGTCACAAGTACCTTTGTCATAACGCACCTGATTAGGACCCACCAGAAATAGAGACAAAGCTCCAACAAACGTGCGCCGCAAAAGTTCCTTCTTCTATGACTTCTTCTTACATGTTTGTAGCTTGGCTTCCGCTCCACCCCTGGCGCACAAGGTACAAACCTCAGACGTGCGCAACGGTTCCGAGAAAATGCGCCAGGAACAAAAGGCGCCACTTGAAGTTAACGGCGCGAGGCGGCCGAAGCGACCCGACCGGGTTCGCTGCTGAACGCACGCGGAGGGGGAATTTCTTCCATCGGCACCTTGGCACGACGTTGGCCCCATTGGCCACGAGGAAGGGGAGTGAGCAATCATGGGTATAACGCCGGAAGCGGCGACCGGGACCATGTCGGCGGCAATCATCACCGGTCCCGGCAAGGTGCGGATAGAGCGGCTGGCGCTCCCGCGACCCGGCCCCGGTCAGGTACGCATCAGGCTCGAGGGTTGCGGCGTCTGCGCCTCTAACCTGGTGCCCTGGGCGGGACCGGATTGGATGCATTTCCCGACCGATCCCGGCGGGCTTGGCCACGAGGGCTGGGGTGTCATCGACGAAGTCGGGGAGGACGTGCATGGGTATAGCGTTGGCGATCGCGTCGCCGCCCTCTCCTATCATGCCTATGCGACCCACGACATCGCAGACCAGGCCGCCATCGCTCCCCTGCCCGCAGCACTCAACGGCCACGCCTTTCCCGGGGAGCCGCTCGGCTGCGCGTTCAACATCTTCCGGCGCAGCGGGATCAAGCCGGGCGAGACGGTGGCGATCGTCGGAATCGGTTTTCTCGGCATTCTGTTGACGGAGCTCGCGAGCGCTGCGGGCGCACGTGTCATTGCCGTATCACGCAGGCCTTCCTCGCTCCTCTCGGCTGAGTCCGCCGGCGCGAGCGCTGTGATCCCGATGGACGATCATTGGCAAATCATCGAAAAGGTGAAGCAACTGACCTCGGGCGGTTTCTGCGATTGCGTCATCGAGGCAGTCGGAAAACAGTGGCCGCTCGATCTCGCGGCCGAGTTGACGAAGGAGCGCGGCCGCCTGGTCATCGCCGGCTATCATCAGGACGGACCGCGCCAGGTCAACATGCAGCTTTGGAACTGGCGCGGCCTTGACGTGATCAATGCGCATGAGCGCGATCCCGCCGTCTACATGCGCGGCATCCACGAGGCTATCGAGGCGACGGCCGCAGGCCGCATATCCCCCACGCGGCTCTACACCCACCGTTTTCCCCTGGAACGGCTCGGCGACGCACTTGATATGACCCGCGACCGACCCGAGGGATTCATCAAGGCTCTGGTGATTTACAATGAGTGACGCAAGATCGTTTTCCGCAACTGACGCCTCATCAGTCCGGCCCCGTATCGGCTTTCTCGGAGTAGGCAGGATCGGGCTCCTTCGAATGAGGGCAATCGTCGAATCCGGCGCGGCCGAAACGGTCGCAATCGCGGACCCGCTGCCCGAGATGGCGGCCGCCGCCCGCGAGCTGGCGCCCCAGGCGTCGATCGTCGGCTCGCTTGAGGCGCTGCTCGATCAAGGTCTGGATGCTGTCGTGATCGCCACCCCGAGCGCCCTTCACGCCGCCCAGTCGATCGTGGCGCTGGAGCGAGGGCTGGCGGTCTTTTGTCAGAAGCCGCTCGGCAGAACGAGGGACGAAACCGCTGCAGTTGTCGATGCGGCTCGGCATGCCGACAGGCTTCTCGGCGTGGACTTCTCGTATCGCTATACGGAAGGGATGCGAAAGATTCGCGACCTGATCGTCTCGGGCGAACTTGGCACCATTTTCGCGGTGGACCTCACATTTCATAATGCCTATGGTCCCAGCAAGCCGTGGTTCTATGACAGGGCTCTGTCCGGCGGCGGCTGCGTCATCGATCTCGGCGTGCACCTCGTCGACCTCGTGCTTTGGACCCTGGGCTTCCCGGAGGTCGTCAGCATCGAGAGCAGCTTGTTTGCCAAGGGCGCCCGCATTCGCCGCAATGGCGAGGAGGTGGAGGACTATGCGGTTGCGACGCTGGGACTGGCCAACGGCGTCGTCGCGCGGATTACATGCTCATGGCATCTGCATGCTGGCTGTGATGCGGTGATCGGCGCGGATTTCCACGGCACTGAAGGCGGTGCGAGTTTTCGAAATGTAAAGGGGTCATTCCTCGATTTCGCGGCCGAGCTCCACCGGGGGACGCAACGGCAGGTGCTTGCGACGCCGCCAGACGATTGGGGCGGGCGCGCAGCCGCTGTCTGGGCTGAACGTCTCGCCGCAGGAGAAGGCTTTGATCCGGAAAACGAGTGCTTCGTGGTGGTCGCCGATATCCTCGACAGGATTTACGGGCGATAAGCAGCTCGCGCGGTCGACGAAGCTGTTAGAGCCTTCCGGTGATGCGCTGCCGCAGGAGCATTGCATAACGTGAGGCGGCCGCTTCCAACCGGGGGATCTCCACGGCCGGCGCGAGCTGCCTGGCAGACGTCCACAGCCCGAGCTGAAAGGCCAGATAGAAGATCTCGAAGATTGCCTGCAATTCCGTGCTCACGGCCCTGTTGCACCCGTCCGCAACGGCCGCGCGGAGGGTGGCGGCCTCCCGCGGCGACAGACCGAACTCGATGATCGCACCCGCAATATCCCACGCCATATCCTGTGGGCCGACGAGATCATGACCGGCGCTATGATCAACCGCGTCCGTTTTGAGGAACCGGTGCTCTCCTGCGGCGAGCCATTCCCAAGCGTGGAGCCGGTTGTCCGTGTCGACCGGTACAACGAGGCTTTCGTAGCGCCACGCGTCGGCGATGCACCGTTTCAGCCCGCGAACTGCCGGCGCGCCCAATCCTTCCTCTGTGTTGGCCAGGGCCATCCCGGAGAGTTTGGAAAGCGACGCTCCAGCCGCTGCCGGGGACGGCAGGCAGCGCGCGCGGAAGGCCAGATAACGGCCGAGATGGGATATGAACTCAGCGCGCTCAAAGCTTTCTGCTACGACAGGTGCGGGCACCCACTTCTGGATCAGGAATCCGTGGCGGAGTCCTGCGACGGGCGGCGTGAACCCGGCTTCCGCGAGCATGCGCGCCCTTACGAGCTTCCCCTCGCCGATGTCGCCGAGGCCGGCGAATTTTACCAGCCACGCGCCGTCTCCCGTATGTGCAAGGAATTTCCGACGCTCGAACCTTTGGTCGGCGGGTGGCCAGCCGTTGCGCCCCCCGGGAAGAGCCCGCCGCCATGCGCCGCCAGAAAAGTCCTCGATCGGCCGCACCAGTGGACCCACGAGATCGGAGACCCAGGAGGCGAGTTGGTGCCTCGGGTTGGCTGTTTCAAGGAGTAGCTCATCCATCCCGACGACGTGGCGTGGACTTGCGGCCCATCGATCACGATGGCGCCCGCAGGCCTCCGGCCCCAAGTCTCCTTTATGTCCCGGAAAGAAATGAATGTGGCTTTCGTCTGTTGCGTGATCCTCCAGCCAGTCCGCCACGCTGCCGAAGGAGCTGCCGGAGAGACCAGGGCCCTCGTCGACGATTGCGAAATCCGCGACCGTATCACCCAGGAGTTGCTGTTTCAGCTGCGCGCCGATTGCAATTTGCCTCCGGAAAGGGTGACCGGTTGGCCGCACCGTGGCCGGCGTTGCGGCTCCGATCGCGGCGGAAACGGCCGCCGAAAGGCTGGTCCCGATCGATCGGATGCCGATCACGCTTGTGCTTGTGCCGAGCCCGGAACGTCTTGCAGCTTCGATGTAGCTCTCCGGGTAGACCGCATAAAACGCATAGCCCTCCGGCTCCTTTACCGAGAGTGCCAGCGGCCGCTCCATTTGCCGAAGCCAGGCGAAGGCGCGCTTGGGCACCCTAAGGTCGCCGACGAAGCCCCGTTTCCAGGATTGGGAAACCAGCCTAGCGGCGTCCATCAGAATGCCGCCGGCCGCCTTGTGCATGGGCGACAAATCATCCGCTCCCAGACTTTCGAACTCGAGATCCGCCAACCCTTGGGCCAACTCACCGAGCGCGATCAGTATGCCGACGAGTGCTGTGTGCCGTTCGAGTCCCCCTGGCCGGCACTCGATCGCGTGAAGCCGGGCGGCGATCGCCTGGCAGAAATCATCAGCGCGCTCGCGACGCTTAAGGTCGCCGTATATCAGCATGCTTCCGCTCATCTCCCCACGCCTTGAACGCGCAGGCGGGGAATTCGATCCACGTAATACGTGCCGCCCAAGGAACCATTCCGCCGCGCGGGGGTTTTGGAAGCATTGTAGATGCTGTGTGGGAGTGGCGGAGATGGGATCGAATTCCGTTCGAATCGCGCTCGTGGGCGTCGGAAACTGCGCATCCTCGCTCGTCCAGGGGATCACCTATTATCGCAACGCCAAGCAAGAGGAAACGGTTCCCGGGCTGATGCATGTCGAGCTCGGCGGCTATCGCGTCCGCGATATCGAGGTCTGCGCCGCTTTCGACGTTACCGCCTCCAAGGTCGGCCGGGACGTCGCAGAAGCGATCTATGCCAAGCCCAACAACACGTTCCGTTTTGCCGACGTCGGCCCGACCGGAGTAATGGTTCAGCGGGGCCGGACGCTTGACGGGATCGGGCGATACCTGCGCGAGGAGATCGAAGAGTCCGAGGAGCCGGCAGTCGACGTCGCAAAGGTCCTGCGCCAGTCCGGGGCGGATGTCCTGGTCTCCTATCTGCCCGTCGGCTCGGAAGTCGCGACGCGCTGGTATGCGGAGCAGGCACTTGCCGCGGGCTGCGGCTTCGTCAACTGCATTCCGGTCTTCATCGCCTCCGACAGGAGCTGGCAGAAGAGGTTCGCCGAACACGGCTTGCCGCTGATCGGCGACGACATCAAGAGCCAGGTCGGGGCGACGATCGTGCATCGGCTACTTGCCAATCTCTGTCGCGAACGGGGCGTGAGGATCGACCGCACCTATCAACTCAATTTCGGCGGCAATACCGATTTCCTCAACATGCTGGAACGCGAGCGGCTCGAATCCAAGAAGATCTCGAAGACCCAATCCGTCGTCAGCCAACTGGACGTTCCGCTGTCGCCGGGAGACATCCATGTCGGACCGAGCGACCACGTGCCGTGGCTTGCCGACCGCAAGTTCGCCTATATCCGCGTGGAAGGCACCACGTTCGGCAACGTGCCCCTCAACATCGAGCTCAAACTCGAAGTCTGGGACTCGCCCAATTCTGCCGGTGTCGTCATCGATGCGGTTCGCTGCGCGAAGCTCGCCATGGACCGCAAGATGGGCGGTCCGCTGATCGCGCCTTCCAGCTATTTCATGAAGTCTCCGCCGCGGCAATTCACCGATGCGGAGGCACGCCGGCGGCTAGAGGAATTCATTTCTGGAGAGATGGATAGTGCACTACTGGGAGCGGCCGAGTGACGACGACTTTTCTTCTGGTCAGGCACGCCGCCCATGACAGGATCGGAAACTTCCTTGCCGGCCGGACTCAGGACGTGTCGCTGGGGATCGAAGGTCGCAAGCAGGCACAGCGCCTGGCGGCTCGCCTCGAGCGCGAGCAGATCGACTTGATCTACGCCAGCCCGCGCAAGCGGACACAGGAGACGGCGGCCGCGATTGCCGCCGTCTCGAAGATTGCAGAGGTGAAAACCGCAGATGCCCTCGACGAGGTCAGTTTCGGCGATTGGTCCGGAAAGCCGTTCGAGGTTCTCAATGCGGACCCACAATGGCGTCGGTGGAATTGCATACGAAGCATGGTGCGCGCTCCGGGCGGCGAAACGATGCTCGACGTTGAACGGCGAATGATGGAATTCGTCGAACAGGTGCTGGAGCAAAACGTCGGCGGCTGCGTCGTCCTTGTCAGTCACGCCGATGTGCTCAAGGCCTTTGTCTGTCACGTTCTCGGCCTTTCGGCGGACGCCTGGCCTCGGTTCGAAATCGCGCCCGCCTCCATTTCTGCCGTGGCGGCAGGCGATTGGGGAGCGAAGATCCTGAGCTTGAATGAGAACGTGCCGTGATTACGGCCGCGCGGTTAGACCGATTTCCAGCCCAAACCGGCCGACCTTTTCGCCAGCTCGGAGGTACTGATGATCGAAGCCGCAATGATCTGGAACGAGCCCAACAACAAGTCGCATTGGGATCCGGAGATCGATCCGGACTGGAGCCGTTTTGCGCATATGACGAAACTGGCTGCGGTGGCAATCGGCGAGGTCAATCCGGGCATCACCCGCGTGCTGGGAGGCATTTCGCCTATCGACCCGGACTTCATGGCCTTGATGAAGTCCTACGGTGTTCTCGACCATGTCGAAGCTGTGGCGGCGCACGGCTTTCCGCTCGACTGGAACCTCTGGCAGATCCAGGAATGGCCACAGAAGCTCGATGAGCTGCGGACCGTGACCGACCTGCCGATATGGGTCAGCGAGGTCGGTGTCTCGAGCTTCGGTGCTGAGGAGGTGCAGCTTTGGGGATTGAAGAGGACCGCCGAACTCCTCAAGGGCAGAGTCGAGCGGATCCAATGGTACAGCCTCTATGACCTGCCGCGTGCCTGGCCGGCGACCACACGGCACAAGGAAGCGGAGGGGTCCTCCTACTATAGACATTTCTACATGGGGCTCCTGCGCGAGGACGGCACGCCGAAACCGGCACTCGAGGAGTTTGCCCGGCACACGCCGGAAATGGGGCTCATGCAGTGGTTCCATTTCGAGGACCCGCGGCTTGACGACGCCGTCATGTGGATGAAGCGTCTCGGAGTCCGTTATTTGCGAACCGGTCTATCGTGGGCGGATCGTTTCCGACCTAACGCGCTGGACTGGTTCGACCGCCAGATGGAAGCGCTCGACGACTTCGATGTAGCCGTTACCTTCTGCTTCACGCCCGAGCACAGGGGCCTCGCCCCGCATCACACCAGCGCTCCTGTCGTGCCGGAGGAATTCGCCGAGTTCTGTGCGGAGATGATCGACCGTTACGCGCCGTCGGCGCAGGATACTCTCGCCCAGTCGCCTCCGCCGCACCGGACGATGGAGCTGACGCGGGACGAGGAAAAGCGTGCGCGATCGCCCGCCAGCATCTCCCGCTAACCTCCAGCTTCGCGCGACTGAAATTCATCGTGGTCCAAAGAGCCTGCCGATCCAGCCCCGCGAATAGGTGATGCCCTGGTAAAGGGCGAGCATCGTCGAGGCCCATCGAATATAAAGCTGCGGCATGCGCAATATCCTGGCGCACCAGAATACGCGGTGACTCTGGGCGCTGATCGCGCTGCGCAGCCAGTAAATCAACATGCGGCGGGCCGGCAGGCCGGTAAAACTCGGCGGAACGCGCTTTGCTGGCCTGACGCCGAGACGCGGCCAACTCAGGCGGAAGGCGAGCCCCTCTCTGCGTTGCCTGAAGCCTGCGGCCTGCGTTCGCACCACGAACGCGCTGTCGACCTCTTCGAGATTGAGCCGCCCCTTCTCGACTGCCCGATCGATGAGTCGATGAAGCTCAGGCGAGCGCACCACAACGACATTCGTGCCGTGGCCGTCCGACGCATAGGGCTCCACCCAGGCGTCTCCGAACGAGATGTCGGCTGTCTCTCCGGTGAGGTCGTCGCAGAAATTGCAGGCCGAGTTCTGGAAGAACCCCGCCCCCCAATCGCCATCGGCCAGGTGCCACCAATCCCTGCTCCGGGTACTTCCGTCCTTCAGGCGCAGATGGGCGGTGTACCAGTTGGCGGGTCTTCGGGGATCCTTGAGGCGGTAGTCCACGGCAGCGACGCTTTCAACGCTTTCCCCCATCTGCCAGGCAAAACTCTCGACGAACCGCGCGCTTTTCATGTGTCCACAGAAGAGACCCAGCGTGAACGGGATGCGATCCCGAAGGACCGGATCTTCAAAGCGGAGAAGCTGCACGGCCTTGACGAAACAGGGAATGCCGACGAGCGCGTAACGCCCTGGGCGGCGCCGCATTTCGTCAACGGCACCGGACATCTCCACCGGATAGTAGCGCGACTTGGCGCCGTCGCAGACATCTTCCACGCTACGCGAAATCCGGTATCCGAAGAAAGGCTTGCCTTCTCCACCTGCGGTTTGCGGAACCACATGGGCGATGCCATCGACCAGGCGTTCTTTCAAGAGCTCGACGGCCGTCCAACTCGCCATGCCGCCGGAGCTGCCATCTGCTCGAAAGCTGCCCTCCGCCACATGCCCGACATAGGCAGCCTGAAAGCGCCCAATCAACGGATCCACGTAGCGCGCAGAGGAAAAGCGCGCGGCCGCGATTTCATCCTCGTTCCTGGCACGAGGCGAGAACGGGCAAACGTGCGCAATTCCAGCGCCGTTCGGCAAATTGGGCAAGGAAGCGAACGGCTTGAACTGGCCATAGCGGTCGAGCCGCATCCTAGGGCGGTCTCCGTCAATCCCCGCCATGCAGGCTCCGCAGCCGATACACAATCCCGATCTGCAAATCTGTCGCGGCGTGATCGCGGCACCAACCGGCCAACGTTCGGATGGCTCAGCCGAGGACATTGTCCAAGTAACCCTTGGATTGCAGCCTGAGCTTCACCAGGCGGTCTGCGATCGCCGGCTCCAGCGCCTCTTCGAGAATGGTGGCATAGGTCGCTTGCGGCGTTTCCTCCGTGACCAGGTGACGCTCGGCGCCGGTTGATTGCGCGAGGTCGCGAAGCTTGTTGGAGCGGTAGTCGGAGAGCACGCAAGCGAAGGGCTTCTCATTCAAGAGCGAGAAGACGCATCCATGAAAGAAGTTCGTGACGACCGCCTGGGCATCGGCAATGAACCTCGCAAATTCGTAAGGCCCCGCATCGATCCACTGGGCGTCCGCCCAGTCGTTGCGGTAGCCGATGCTGACGAGTGGCAGCGAACGTGACCTTGCCCAGAAGCGGACCGCCATCTGAAACCATCGAGGAAAGGAGTGCCCGTATACCGCCACATAGGGGGCAGCGGCCGCATCATGCCTGATAGCCGCGATTGCCTCCGGAAACAGGAGGCAAGGGTCGAGGACGAGCGCCGCCTCCCGCCCCAATGTGCTCTCTACGATCCCTTTCGAATTCTCGTCCCGTACCGAGATTGCGTCGAACCTCTGAAGCTTGTCGGCCCAATAGCGGTCGAGCCCTCGGCTAGCCGTGAGGCTTCCGAAGGTCGCCGCATAAGAGACGACTCGCTGCGCACGCAGACCTTCGCCATAGAAGAGTTGGCACCCGCCATACCAGGGGTGACGCAGGTTCCAGACCTCGTCGCTTCCGACGACGATGCTTTCATAGGTCTCGAGGTCCACCGGGTCATCCAGTTCGAATGCACGGCTCAGCGGAAACGACCGACACGCGTCGGCGAACCGCCGAATTTTTTCGGAATAGAGCGGAAGGTCGGATGGCATTGTGCGGGCGGGCAGAAGCGGCTGGAAGGCACAGCGCCACTCGGCGCGACGGACGCGGCTGGAATGATGGTCAAGTATCACGGGGTCTGCCCCGAGCGAACGAAGACCATCGCTCAGACATCGTGCCTGCCAGAATGACCCGTAATTGATGCATCGATGAAAGGTCAGGACGCCCAGTTTCGGCAAGGGCCACCACCATATCGCAGTTACGCTGTCTTAAATGTCCGGGCCGAGTTTGTCGGCGCTCAGTCAAAAATAGTGCCTTTGGCACCCTCGTATTCGCGCGCCAGCTTCTCGATCGCATCGGAAGCCTCCTCGAAGCGCCAGCCCGCCTTTTCAGCTTTGTGAGCGAGCGCCAGCAAATCGTCGGTCATCTCTCCACCCATGGCTGCGACGATGCTGTCCTGTGAGGTTTCAGCCAATTCTGCGACGGCTGGCCTCAGGGCGGCGACGCAATCCGCCTCCCGTCCGGGATAATCGGAAAGGGCTCGAGGCCGCGAAATAGCATGTGTCTCCACCATGTCTTCCTCCACCCGTCGATCGCAGCAACGAAGGGAGAAATGGCGCGCTCTGGAGATTGTTCCGCTGGCTCGCCGGAATTTCCCTCAACCGGGTAACGCTTGTCGCTTATCGGCTCTCTAAAGAAGGTGATGAGGCGAACGCATAGTTCCGGCAGGGAACCATAGGTCGAAAGCCCGGTTAGGCAAGAACGCGGCTGGGGAGTTCCAGGGTTCGATTGCTTGAGCGGAGCGCATCCGCGCCCGGCCCGGGACGAATTGTGAACGTTGCGCCCGTTCTTGCCGGAGGTTGGAGCTGATGGGACCGTTGGCAAGCCATATGGTCATGCACATCCTGCTAATGAATCTCCTCGCGCCGGCGGTGGCGTTCTTTCTATGCGCCCTCCAGGAGCGTAGGCGAGAGCCTTCAGCGATCGCACTGGCGCTCGCTACAGTGGCGCAGCTTGCCGGCCTTTGGATATGGCACGCGCCACCGCTTCTCGGTCGCGCCTTCGCATCGGATCTGCTGCTCCTGCTGATGCACGGAACGCTGTTGCTGAGTGCCCTCCTGTTCTGGTGGCTGCTCCTTCGGTTCCAGGGAAATCACTTCTGGAAACCCGTCCTCGCGCTCCTCGTCACCAGCAAGTTTTACTGCCTGCTGGCGGTGCTGTTCGTGTTCGCCCCGCGAGCGCTCTACGGCCAGTTTGCCGGCCACCACACGGCCATCGAGGCGCCTGGCCCCACGGCGAGCCTGGCTGACCAGCAACTCGCCGGCCTGATCATGCTTGCCGCCTGCCCGGCCACTTATGTTCTCGCCGGCATTGCCATGGCGGCGCGATGGCTGTTCGCCATGGATACAGTCGCTGTAGACTCGAATTCGGATGCAGAAGCGTGGAGCTGAAGGACCTGCCCTGGACCACCGTTGCGAAGATGGCCGGTGCGGCCGCCGGCGGCCTCGTGCTCGCGGGCGCCGTCTTCATCCTGTCAGGGGTCTACAATATCGCCGCCTCCACAGGCCATTTGCAGATTACAACCTGGTTGATCGAAATTCTCCGCGACCGTTCGATCGACGTCCGCAGTTTCGGGATCAAAGTTCCGCCGCTCGATGAGGAAGGCCTGATCCGCCTCGGCGCCGCGCATTACGAAGGCGGTTGCGCGCCCTGTCACGGCCGGCCCGGCGAAGGGATAAACCCGATCGTCGGCGGCATGCTGCCCCCGCCTCCGGATCTGCTGGACGTGGGCGAGCGGCGCCCCTCGGAGGAAATCTTCTGGATCGTGAAGAACGGCCTGAAATACACGGGAATGCCGGCATGGCCTGATCCGAGACGCGAGGACGAAGTCTGGGCGGTGACGGCGTTTCTTGCCCGCCTCCCCTCTGCAAGCCCAACCTATGAGGACCTCGCTGGTGTCACACGCGGCGGTCGCAGTGGTGACGAGGGGCTGGCGAACGCCGGGGCCCTCACCCGCTGCGGACGCTGCCATGAAAGCGAAGACACTGGCACCAATGGCGACCGCATCCCCCGGCTTGCGGGACTGCCCGAGGCCTATCTCCTGCGCAGCCTCAGGGAATATGCTGAACGGACCCGCACGAGCGGCGCGATGGAGCCAGTCGCAGACCTTCTGAGCGAGCGTGAGAGGCGAGAACTGGCGGCCCACTTTGCCCGACTGCGGCCTCCTGCAGTCGAGACTTCCGTCACCCGCGATCCGGAACAGCTTGGCCGTGGGCAAGCCATCGCCACCCGCGGCATACCGCGAGAGCAGGTGCCCGCTTGCATGAACTGTCACTCCGGGCGGCAGTCGCCGGAGTTCCCGGTGCTCGCGGGTCAGAACGCCGCCTACATTGTGGGACAGTTGCAACTCTGGCATCGCGGAGGACGGCGAGGGACTGCCTATGGAAGGATCATGGCGGTCGTTGCCAGTGCGCTCGACCAGCAGCAGATTGAAGACGTCGCCGCCTACTTCGCCTCACTGCCAGCTGGCGACGTGCCTCAGGCCCCGGTCGCGGAGTCGAGCCGATGAGTTTGGCGAGGTCGTTCGCAGCATTCCTCCTCCTCCTCGCGCTGCAGGGCTGCAGCGGCGTCCAGTCCGCACTCGATCCCTCTGGCACCGAAGCCGAACGCATCAATACCCTCACCTGGCTGCTGATCCTGTTTTCCACCACCGTTTTCTTTGCGGTCTGCCTGATCACGGCCGCCGCGCTGCGCGGCGGCGGGCGCTGGCGCGCACGCCTTGCCGACGAGCGGTTAGTGATCGGAGGCGGTCTGGTTTTCCCGATCGTTGCCCTCACCCTCCTGCTTGGCTACGGATTTTACCTGATGGGCCCAGGGTCTCCGGCCGCCGCCCGAGCAGACGGGCAATTGCGGATCGAGGTGGTCGGCGAACGCTGGTGGTGGCGGGTGACCTATGTCGATGAGACCGGCCGACGCGTCGAGAGCGCCAACGAGATCCGTTTGCCTGTCGGGCGGCCAGTACAGGTCGAACTGACATCCGCCGACGTGATCCATAGCTTCTGGATCCCGCGCCTTGCCGGCAAGCTCGACATGATCCCCGGCCGCACCAACCGTCTCACCCTTCAGGTAGCCGAGGCGGGGATCAGCCGGGGCCAATGTGCTGAGTATTGCGGCGGGCCGCATGCCTTCATGTCCTTTTACGCGATCGCGATGCCGGAGGATCAGTTTACAGCCTGGATCGATCGGGAGGCCGGCGCCGCCCGAAATCCGTCTGGCGAGGACCAGTTGGCGGGCCAGGCGCTCTTCCTCTCATCCGGCTGCGTTGCATGCCACAGGGTGCGCGGAACGGAGGCCCGAGGCACCATCGGTCCTGACCTGACGCATGTCGGCAGCCGGCATTCGCTCGCCGCCGCCAGGCTCGAGAACGATCCGGACGCCTTCGTCCGCTGGATCCGCGACGGGCAGCACGTGAAGCCGGAAAATCTCATGCCGCCTTATGAAATCTTCACGGATGAAGAATTGCGGCAGCTTGCCGCCTATCTCGACCAATTGAGGTGACTGCCGATGCTCGATTTCGCCGGTCTCGGATTGTGGCTGAACATTCCCATATTCGCCGGAGCAGCGATGGCGGTCTGGATGGCCGGTGTCAGAATCACGCGCTACGCCAATGTCATCAGCGAGAAGACAGGGCTCGGGCAGGCTTTCATCGGCGTCGTGCTTCTTGGCGGCGTCACATCCCTGCCGGAACTGGCGGTCGCGGTGAGCTCGTCGCTGAGTGGTAACGCCAGCCTCGCAGTCAACAGCATGCTCGGCGGCATCGCCATGCAGGTGGCGATCCTTGCGCTGGCCGACATGCTGATCGGTCGCCAGGCGCTCACCTCCGTCATCCCGGACCCGATCGTCATGCTTCAGGGCGGGTTCAAGATCCTTCTCCTGTCGATCGTTGCCGCTTCCATCGTCGTGGGCGACACGCCGGTTCTGTTCGCCGGCCTGTGGATGTGGCTTCTCGCAGCCGTGACCGGATTTGGCCTGTGGGTGCTGTCGCACGCGCAGCGCGACAGGCCCTGGATCGCCAACGACGAGGATGTGACACGCGAGAACGAAGAAAGGCGGGCGCGGCAGCAAGCAAAGGTGAGCGGCGGGCAATCCCTCAAGGCGGCCGGCTGGGGCGCTGCAAGCACCGGCGCCATCATCCTCTTTGCAGGCTATATGCTTTCGCGCAGCGGAGAAGCGATTGCCGAAGCCACCGGCCTCGGCCAGAGCTTCGTCGGCGCGGTGCTCGTGGCGATCGCAACCTCGCTCCCGGAGGTGAGTACGGTGTTCAGCGCCACCCGAGCCGGCCTCTACACCATGGCAATGTCGGACATATTCGGCACGAACCTCATCGACATCTCATTCCTCTTCCTCATCGATCTGACGGGAGGCGCCGATGCCGTGATGAACAGCGCCGGGAGCTTCGAGACTTTTGCTGCGCTGATCGCGATCACCGTTACGGCAATATTCTTCATCGGACTGGTCGAGAGGCGGGATCGCACAATCTTCAAGATGGGATACGACTCCTTTGCAGTCCTGAGCGTTTATCTTTCCGGTCTGGTCGTTCTCTATTTCCTGCGTGAGCTTGGCGGTGGAGGCGGATGATGGAACTGCCTAATCCGGCCCCCCGTCCCGAAGGGGAAGTCCGCGAACTCGAGCGCATTTGGGCGACGCCGCGGGGCTGGCGGCTGTTGACCGCTGTCAACAATACCGTGATCGGCCTGCTCTATATCGGCGTCGCATTTCTCTTCTTCCTGATGGCCGGCGTTCTGGCGATGCTGATGCGCACGCAACTGGCCGTGGGCGACAACCGCCTCATCGGCCAAGACCTCTACAATCAGATGTTCACCGTCCACGGCACCACCATGATGTTCCTGTTCGCCGTGCCGGCGGTCGAGGCGCTCGGCGTTATGCTGCTGCCGCAAATGCTTGCCGCCCGTGACCTGCCCTTCCCGCGCCTCAGCGCATTCGCGATCTGGGCCTATGTCGTCGGCGGCCTGGTGTTCTTTTCGACGATTTTTTACGACCTCGCCCCGAAAGGCGGCTGGTTCATGTATCCGCCGTTGACGCTCACGAAATATTCGCCCGGCGACAACGCCGATTTCTGGCTGCTCGGGATCGGCTTCATCGAGATCTCGGCCATTGCCGGCGCAATCGAGATCGTCGTCGGCACGCTGAGAACCCGACCTCCGGGCATGTCGCTCGCAAAGATGCCGATCTTCGCCTGGACCATGCTGATCTTCGCCAGCATGATCATGTTCGCCTTTCCCGCGGTGATCCTGGCGACGATGATGCTCGAGATAGAGCGGGCGTTCGGCTGGCCATTCTTCAGCGCCGCGCGCGGCGGCGATCCGCTGCTGTGGCAGCACCTCTTCTGGTTTTTCGGACACCCGGAGGTCTACATCATCTTCCTTCCGGCGGCAGGCCTCGTCTCGATGATCGTGCCTACCATGGCCCGCACGCCTCTCGTCGGCTACCACCTGATCGTCGTGGCGCTGATCGGCACCGGCTTCTTCAGCTTCGGCCTTTGGGTGCACCATATGTTCACTACCGGCATACCGGCAATGAGTCTCGCCTTCTTCTCCGCAGCCAGCATGGCGGTAGCCGTCCCGTCAGGCATCCAGGTCTTCGCCTGGATAGCCACTATCGCCGCCGGGCGGCAGCGGTTTCGCATGACAACCGCGTCGCTGTTTATCCTGGGTTTCCTGTTCATCTTCACTGTCGGGGGGCTTACCGGTGTGATGGTGGCGATGGTGCCGTTCGACTATCAGGTACACGACACCTACTTCGTCGTCGCCCATTTTCACTATGTGCTGATCGGCGGTTTCGTCTTCCCGCTTTTTGCGGCGTTCTACTACTGGACACCGCTGTTCAGCCGGCGGCCACTTTCGGAGCGGCTGGGTCGCTGGGTGTTCTGGCTGATGTTCATTGGCTTCAACATCACCTTCCTGCCCATGCACATGACGGGGCTCAAGGGCATGCCCCGACGCGTGTGGACCTATCCGGAAGACATCGGCTGGAACATGCTGAACGCCATCTCCACTGTTGGCACCTACGTCCTAGCCGCCGGGATCCTCATTTTCCTGATCGACCTTATTGCGAAGTTCCGCTTCGGAAATGCGGAGATCGAGAATCCATGGGGTGCCGGGACATTGGAATGGCTGCCGAACGACGTCTATTGCACACGCAGCATACCGCATATCACGGGGCGAGAGCCTCTCTGGGACAGACCGAGTCTGCCGCAGGAGGTGCGTGACGGGCACCATTACCTGCCCAATGCACCGACCGGCGGGCGGGAGACCATCGTCACATCGCCGATCCATGCCCGACCGCAATACGTCATTCAGATGCCGGGCCCTGGCTGGCCACCCTTCCTCGCCGCTGTTTTCACCGCCGCATGCTTCCTGCTGCTGACTGTCAAGATGGTGACGATCGCCATCATCTGCGGCGCCCTTGCGATCGCTTTCGTTCTCGTGTGGGCATGGGGGCTCGATCCCGGCCCCTCGAAAGGCATGATCGATATCGCCCGAGGAATTCGCCTGCCGACCTACATGACCGGTCCCACGTCGCATTCGTGGTGGGCGATGGTGGTGCTGATGATCGTGGCAGCTTCCCTCTACTTCGCGTACGTCTTCTCCTATCTGTTTCTCTGGCTCGTCTCGCCCGAGGTCTGGGCGCCGACCGGATCTCCGGCTCCACCGCCCGGGCCCTGGCCGGTTTCCGCCGCAGCATTGTTGCTCGCCGGTTCGTCCACTATCTGGCTCATCGGCCGCAGACTTGAAAAGCTTGCTGCATCGCCAGTCGCAATGGCGGCGGCTCTCCTGCTGTCGCTTGCGTTGCTGATCGGCGCGCTTGCACTCGAACTCTCAGGTCATCTGACGACAGGCTTGCGTCCCGGGGACAACGCCTATGGCGCCATGGTCTATCTCGGCTCGGTGCTGTTCGCTCAGCTTGCCTTCGCGCTAACGATCCTTGGGCTCTACACTCTGGCGCGCTATCTCACCGGCAAGCTCGACGGCGTGCGGCGCGTGACCTTCGACAACTACATGCTGCTATATCACTACGCCGTTGCCCAGTCGCTGCTCGGGCTTGCGCTCCTGCACGGCTTTCCGCGGTTGATCGGGTAGGTACGCGATGAAGGAGCCCGCGAAGGAAGCACCAACCGTCAGCGCAATCCTGTTCCTGTTGGCGGGACCGATCCTGTGGGCGGGCCATCTCCTCCTCGTCTATGGCGTGCAGTCGGTGACCTGCGTCGTCGGAAGCGCCTCCGTCGCGCCCTCGGCTCTCATCCAGACCTCGGTGGTTCTGGTAACGCTTGGGGCCATATTGTTGCTGGGTCTGGCGCTCTTCTTTCCTGGCCGGCTCGCGCATATGCTGCGTTACCAAACGCCGGACCGGGACAATCATGTCTTTTCAGTCCGCGTCGAACGGTTCTTGATCCTGCTGTCGCTGCCGGCCGTCATTTGGAGCGGCGCAGCGGCTTTCCTGCTCGATGGGTGCGGGCTGTCGAGGTGATCAGCCCGGCCGCCGCCTTCCCGCATCAGGCGCGGGAATGGTCGCTTCGATCGGCCTCCCGCTCTTCCAACCGATCGAGAACCTGTTCAGGCGTGATTTCCGTCGCGAGTTCGTGAATAGCGTCATTGACATCCGTCCTCACGTCCAGGCGCTCCGCAATCGCTAAAGCGAGCGTCAGCAATTGTGTCGCCTCCTGCTCCGCGAGTAGCGATACCTGGAGGTTCAGATCCGCACGCTTGGCGTCGTTCGCGGCCATCCGGTTCTGGGTGATCAGGATGAACGTGGTGATGAAGATCGCCTCCACCGAGGCGACCATGGCGAGCGTCGCAAAGGTCGGATCGAAGACGGGCACTATCGGCAGCAGCCCGAGATTCACCCCGATCCAGATTCCGTACAGAAGGACGTGCAGCAAGATGAATTTCCACGAACCCGCGAAGTTCGTGATACGCTCCGAAACTCGATCCTGGAGGTTTCTGTTCCGCTCCTCGTCCTCCCGTTGTTGCAGGATCGCGCGGATGTTGCGGTCGAGTCTGCGCGCCCCGGGCGCTTCTCTGGCCTCGGCAGTGGTTTGGGGGTCAGGCATGCCCATCTTCTGCGAGTATTCGTGATCGGGAGCGGAGAGCCTTCAACAGCACGGGAGGCGGAGCACCGCGGCCCATGGACAGTTCCTCGCTATTGGCGATCGATAAATTTGTTGAAACGGCTGAGACTACCGTCGGCCGTCCTGTCCTGGTGGAGGAACAGCAACTTGTTCTCATCGAAAATGCGGAAGAACTCTTCCCAGGAGATCTGTTCCAGCCTCTCGTCCTCCTCGCCGAAATCGATGCGAAGGAGGCCGCCGTCGGATGATGCCTGCTTCACTCGGGACGGCCGGCCCTTGCGTGCCTCCACCCAACGTCTGATTTCTTCATGATCATCTGTTGCCGTCGCTTCGCTCATCGAAAACTCTCCTGTTCACGCCATCCTTGGGGGATGTGCTGCACTGCCGTAGAACCACGCAAAAGGAAACCTGTTCCACGGGAGGAAGATGCGGCTTGCCGGTGGCCACCAAAAGGTCGGTTTGGCCACCGGCAACGATATGGCGCGGTCAGGCAGCCTTCGCCTTCTGGTTTGCGGCCGCGACGGCAAGCTTGGTGAGCGCCTTGTCGGTCTCTCCCTCTTCCTGCAAGGTCGCGTCGAGCAGAGATTCAGCGTCCTTCATGCCCAGCTGTGATGCCCAGGTTTTCAGGGTGCCATAACGCGAGATCTCGTAATGCTCGACCGATTGCGCTGCGGAAATCAGGCCGGCGTCGATCGCGGGCGAGCCCTTGAATTCCTCGGCGATCTCGTCGGCTTCGGCGATGAGTCCGTTAATGGCCTCGCATGTCTTGCCTTGGGCTCGTTTGCCGATCATGTCAAAGACCTGCTGCAGCCGCTCGACATGAGTCTCGGTTTGTTCCTTGTGCTTTTCAAACGCCGCCTTGCAATCGGGAGACTGAGCGGCCCGGGCCATCTTCGGTAGCGCCTTCAAAATCTGCCGCTCGGCGTAGTAGATGTCCCTGAGCGTTTCATAGAAAAGCGTCTCGAGCGTCTTTTTCTCTGGCATTGCTTTCCCTCCTGCTTGTGAAGAGCCCGTGTAACGCTGTCCCAGCCGATTGGTTCCCCTCGAACGGATTCCGAGCCAATCTTTCGAATTGCTGCGCACCAGAGTACCGGCCGGCTCAAATTTTCCGCGTCGTTTGGCCCGAAAACCGTCCGCGCGGGAAAGTTCTGTCCGCACGCGACCCGCCGCTCACACCTAAATTGGGTGCTCGTGCCTTCTCCGCGGCCCCGGGTGCTGGCCACCTCGCGCGACAACCCTATGTTTCTTCAAATCGCTCCCAATCACAGGTGTCACAATGTTGAAGTGGGCTCTGATATTCTTTGTGATTTCACTAGTCGCCGGTCTCCTCGGCTTCTCCGGAATTTCGGCAGCGACCGCCGGGGTCGCCAAAATCCTGTTCTACATAGCCTTGGCGATATTCCTCGTGTTTCTCGTGCTCGCGATCATGGCCGGCGGCATCGTGCTCTGACGCCCCCGCTCACAGATGGCGGCGAGGTCAGCAGTGCGCGGCGGCTGCATTGCAAGCGGAAATTGCCTGCAAGGCGACAGGGGAACAAACCTCGCTGCTATAGGGTTAGAGATGCAATTCGTGTCAACGTTTGAGAGTAATGATTGCTCAAAGGAGAGCGCAACATGGGTACCATACTACTCATCATTCTGATCATACTTCTGGTGGCGGCGATCCCGACTTGGCCGTACTCGACAAACTGGGGCTATGGGCCCTCCGGTCTCTTGGGAGTTCTGGTCGTGGTACTCCTCATTCTTGTGCTGATGGGGCGGATATAGGCACATTGAGTCCGAGGAGATTTCGGTTCTCCGGTTGCCCGCGGTCTCGGGGGTGCCGGACACGAAAGCCGCCTCGAATATTCCCGCCCGATCGGGGCAAACCGCGGAACAAACCAGCCAGCCGCCGAATTAAAGAGGTGTCGTTCCCGCACAGTCTGGAGCGACAATAAGTCCCCCTTTTATCATCGAAGGTGCCCGCCATCCGGCGGGCACTGTGCCATTTGGGCGGGTTATTCATCATGCGTTTCCCAACGGTGCCGAGAACGGTGGGCGCCCTGCCATCGACCGCCCGGGAGAGTCTTTCCTCGGTACCGGCGAAGCTTCCCTTGCGCGTTTCGCAGAAATACGCCGGGTGAAGGGGGCGTTACGACCAGTAATGAGAATAGCCGTAGTAGTCGTGATATTGCGTTTCCCAGATCCGGTCGATCGATTTGCCGGGAAGATATTCCGGGGCACCGCGGATTCGCTCTCGCGTCAGATCGACGTTAACGGTCCGCGTCGACCAACTCACGGCCGTCAGCGCGGCCGGCGAAATCAACACCTTCTTGCCCGGCCACCAATTCACGGTGTCGACCGCGATGTAGCGGATCGCCCATGCATCGGTGTCGACGACCAGGTCTTCCAGATGCCCGATGTCGCCATTCGTGGCGTGCACGTAATAGCCGGTCACTTCCTTAGTGGAACGGAGATGCGGATCGCCTTCATCTCGTGCTTCGGAGGCGGCCCGTTCGGGCCCCGCCTCAGATTCGGGGGGCGGTGTGGGCACGACGGGAGCTCTGTCCGGCGCGAAATAGGTATGAGGTCCCCAGTACGGGTGCCAACCATAATGGTCGTAGATGCTGCTTTCATGCTGACGGGAGACGGGTGCATCGAAGTCGATCGCCGGGCTGTCCCTGACCTGCTGCTTCGTCACGTTGACCGAGATCAGACGCCCGATGGAATCTGCTGAAAGAATAGCCGACGACGGCAACAGCACCTCACGTCCAGTGAACACCACACCCGTCTTCACCACCAACCATCGAACGGTCCAGCTCTGATCATCGAAAAGTAGATCGCCCACATTCCCGATCGAGCCGTCGGCCGCGTCAATGCCACAGCCCATGATGTCGGATGCGCTCCACAGCATTTCATCGCTCCTCGCTATTGTACGCGGCGCTTCGATCGCGGTGACTGGTCGGGCCGTCGGCCCCCTCTAGCGCTTCCGCTTGGTCGTGGGGCGATCGCGCTTCGTCTGCTCGGCGACGCGATCCGCTTGCACCTCGATATCGTAGGGCGAAGGCTCGCCGGCTTTTAGGTCTCCCGCGTCTGCAACGCGTTTTCCGGCTACGTCCGACCTGCGTTGCGGCTTCGGCTGCGGGGTCGTCTCGGAATCCTTCCACACCTCTTTTGGGTCGGTCAGATCCCCTATTTCCGGACGTGCCTTCCGGCGCTCATGGCTTGTCTCGCTGCCGGTCGTCCCGGTGAGGTCTGGCTCGTGCGTTTTTCCTTGGCGCGGCATTGTCCACTCCCATTCTCAAGCGCTAACGAGCTTAATGGCAATAGGTTCCGATCGTCGGCCGAGGGCGGCCTTGAAGGGAAGGAACAGAACGGTTCCGTGTTGGTTACCTTAACGCCAAGACACTCAGGCGACTTGACGCCCCCTGGAGCCAAGGAGCGTGAAATGAGAGTAGTAATTTTTGCCGCGACCTCGCTGCTGGCGATTTCGGTACTAGTTTCAGCGGAAGCACTCTCCCAAGGCGCCGATAATGCCACCCAGTCAGAGCGCTGCCGAGCAGAGCCGGGTATCGACCGCGAACGCCAGGCGCTTGCCCAAAAGCTCGAGGAATGCAACGGCGTCCTGAAGCCGCCCAGAGCCGGTGACCCCGACCTGGTGGAACCGGCCCCTAATGTCGGCAAGACACCGGTGATCAGGCCGGACGAGCTGCCTCCACAGCAGCACGGCCCGAATGCCGGTTGAACGGCGCGCGCCGGCGATGCCGGCACGGCCTTTGCCGTCATCGCGCAAGAAGTGTGCGAGCGCAGCGACCGCGGTCACCCAGATTGATGAGACGACGCAGCAGAACGCGGCGATGGTGGAGAATCGACGGCGGCGGCCAATCGGCTCGCCGACGAACCTCGCCAGGCCTATCGCCTGCTTCAGGATCGGCGCCACCCCGCGCGCTTTCCCGCAAGCTCAACCGTGCCTTCCGCGGCCGTGGTGGGGCAGCGCCCCTGGGGGCCGATTGGGAAGAGTCTCACTACCGTATGAGTTGCGCATTGCAGCGGGGTCCCCCACGGCACCATCTCGCCCTGTACTTTGGCCTGCTACGTCATGCGGTTGCCTTGAAATCCGAAGATTTGACGGCAGAAGCCCGGTCGGGGGCCGCCGGTAACTGGTAGACGACTGCCGCCCCTTCTGTCTTGTCGAGATACTGCATGAGCGCGGTAACAAGATGGTAGAAGATGGAGGCCGGCACTTCGCTGGCGACGACGCGGCCTTTTTCGTCGATACGGTCGATCCACATGCCGAGCGGAGCCGGGTCCACATGCCAACGGAACAGGTGTCCCACTCGCGCCTCGATCTCCGGTTTGAGATCCGGCCCGCCCGTGCCTTCAAGCGCGATCGCGGCCTTGACCGCCTCGGCCTGCGGCCAACTGCGCGAGATGAGATCGAGCGGGAGGGCGGAGCGCGACACGGCACCATAGGCCAGTCCGGTCGAGCGGTTTAGCCCGTTGGCGATCGCGGAGGCATAGAGCTTGCGGGCAAAGGCAATCAGATCCGTCTGCCTGCTCTTTGCGGCGAACTCGACCAGCAGCGAGGCCCATTCGAAGTGATGACCGGGTTCCGTCCACTCGCCCTTTTCTCCGGAAGCCGGTTTCCAGGTATTGTCGAAATACTCGCCGAGCGTCCAGCTTTCCGCGTCGAAGAAATGACTGCGGAACAACTCGATGATGCTGGCGGCGCGACGCAGATACGCGCGGTCGCCTGTCGCCGCATGCCAAGCCAGGAAGGCCTCGAGCAGGTGCATGTGCGGGTTGGTGCGGCGTAGTTCGGTGCCCTCGGAGGTCTCCAGGAATCCGGTCAGACGCTCGTCCTCCAGGTGTGCGTCGAGGAAGGCGAAGGTCTCCTCGCCGAGCCGCAACGCGTCAGGGTTGCCGGCCTGATGTGCCTGGGCGAGCGCCAGCAGCACGCAGGCATGATCGTAGGCATCCTCACAACCGTCCGCGATCGTGCCGTCGACGTGCTGCACCCGCGCCCAGCCGCCCCGTTTCGTGCGGCCTTTCTGCATGAATTCGATACCATGCGCGATGAGCCGGTCGGCATCGCCGTTCCAGCCGCGCAGCTTGGCCACGGAAAAGGCGTAGACCTGCCGCGCCATGGTGCGCATGCGTTTCGGCTTCATGATCGGCACGGCCTCGAAGCTCAGAGCCTCGTGGAAACCGCCATGGCGCTCGTCGACACCGGCAGTGGACCATAACGGGAGCGTCTCCTCAAAGAGCCAATGAGCGACGCGTTGCCGCCATGCGCCGGGCAGCAGCACCCGGTCGTAGGCCGGCGTGAATTTGGTCTCAAGCCTCCCACTCTTTTCCAATTGTTCGACGATGCGCTTGACCTCCTGGCTTTTCGCCACGGGCGCCACGAACGTCGCGTCGGCCGTCGCGACGATCGCGACGTCCTTGAGCCCGATCACGGAGAGCAGTCTGCCCTGGCTGCGGAGGTATGAATGCTCGCAGTCGATAGCCACCACGTCGCCGACCGCTACATTGCCGTTGACGTCGGTCGAACTGATGTCGAGCAGAGACTGCCAGGAGCCCAGATCGCTCCAACGGAAGCTCGCAGGCACCATGGCAATGCCGCTGGCATGCTCCATAATGGCATAATCGATCGAAACAGAGGGGATAGCCGAATAGAGCCCGTGCGGCAGATAAGTGCCCGAAACATTGCTCACCGCCGCCACGAAGGCCCTCTCTGCCCTTTCCCATATGGTGGGCTGATATCTGCGGAACGCCTCGCGCATGACGCCGGCGCGGAACAAGAATATGCCCGCGTTCCAAAAGAAGGTCCCGGCCGCGAGATAGGTCTTTGCCGTCTCCAGGTCGGGCTTTTCGACAAAGCGCGCGACGTCGCGGACGTCGCCCTCCCCCGTCGCCTCAATATAACCATAGCCGGTCTCCGGATGGGCCGGAGGTATGCCGAAGACGACGAGCTTGCCGGCCCGGGCGGCCGGGATGCCTATTTCCACTGTTTCCCAGAACTGCTTGTCGGTGGAAATCTCGTGATCCGAAGGAACGACAAGAACGAGCCCGTCGCCGTGGGTCGCAATCGTCTCGAGGGCTGCCACTGCCACGGCGGCGGCGGTATTGCGAGCCGCGGGCTCGAAGATGGTGCGACCGCCCGCCAGGTCGATGCCGGTCATGTCGGCCCGCACGCGCTCGGCATGGCGTTCGGATGCAATGAGATGGATCGGCGCTTCGCCGGCCGGTCTGGCTTTCAGTCGCCGCACAGTGCCGACCAGCATCGAGCCGTGGCCGGCAAGGTCATGGAATTGTTTGGGATTGTCCTCGCGCGACAGCGGCCAAAGCCGCGATCCCACACCACCGCTCATCACGAAGCAGGAGATCCGTTCCGCCATTCTTTCGTTCTCCGCTCTTGCCCTTGTGCATACCGCTTTACGGATGGAGATCTCGGTCTCACGCACCTGTCTCCGCCGCTCCACCTTTTTGGGTCGCGTTTCGCGACGTCAGGTGGATGCCACTTGACTGCAAATGCCTCTAGAACGTCTGGTTATAGGGGCCGACCTCCGCATTCTCCCGGAGCACGTGATCGACCGCCTCGAACATGGCACGTTGCCGCTCTTCCGATACCGGGCTCTCCACTACCACCACCAGCTCCGGCTTGTTCGAGGATGCCCGCACGAGTCCCCAGGTGCCATCTTCGGTCACCACACGTACGCCGTTGACCGTGACGAGGTCTGTGATTCTCTGGCCCGCGACCGGCAAGCCGTCCCGCTGCATCGCCCGGAAACGCTCCACGACGCGCTCGACCACCGCATACTTCACCTCATCGCCGCAATGCGGCGACATGGTCGGCGAGCCCCAAGTCATAGGCAGCGCCCTGTACAGCTCCGCCATGCTTCTGTCGGGATTACGGTCGAGCATTTCGCAGATGGCGATCGCAGTGATCAGCCCATCGTCATAGCCGCGCCCGAGCGGTGGATTGAAGAAGAAGTGCCCCGATTTCTCGAAACCCGCAATGGCGCCGAGCTCTGCAACCCTTCGCTTGATATAGGAATGGCCGGTCTTCCAATAGTCCGTGCGGGCGCCATTGGCCAGCAGCACCGGATCGGTCGCAAACAGCCCGGTTGACTTGACATCGACCACGAACTCGGACCTCGGATGCAAGGCGGAGAAATCCCGCGCCAGCATCACGCCAACCTTGTCGGCGAAAATCTCCCTGCCCTCGTTGTCGACCACCCCACAACGGTCCCCGTCGCCGTCGAAACCCAGTCCGACATCGGCGCCGCTCTCCAGCACTTTATCGCGGATGGCGTGGAGCATCGCCAAATCCTCGGGATTCGGATTGTAGCGAGGGAAGGAATAGTCGAGCTCGCAGTCGAGCGGAACAACCTCGCAGCCGATCCGCTCAAGGACTTCGGGCGCGAATGCGCCTGCCGTGCCGTTACCGCAGGCCGCCACCACCTTGAGCTTACGTCCGATACGCCGGCCGAGGGTGAGATCGTCGATGTAACGTTCGCGGAAATCGGGGATGAAATCATAGGCCCCGCCACCGGTCAGGTCGAAATCCCCTTCAAGCACAATTCTTCTGAGTTCAGCCATTTCGGCCGGACCGAAGGTTACCGGCCGAGCCATGCCCATCTTCACGCCGGTCCAGCCGTTCTCATTGTGCGAGGCCGTGACCATGGCAACCGAGGGCACGTCAAGAGCGAATTGCGCAAAGTAGGCCATCGGCGACAGCGCCAAGCCGATGTCCTTGACCCGCGCGCCTGCGGCCATCAGTCCGCAGATCAATGCCAGCTTGATGCCGAGCGAATAGGCGCGGAAGTCGTGGCCGGTGACGATCTCCGGCCCAATGCCGGACCGGCGGATGAAAGTGCCTAAGCCCATTCCCAAGGCTTGCACGCCCATCAGGTTCAGCTCCGGCGCCTTCCCGCCATCCGGCCGGCCGAACCACCACCGCGCGTCATACTCCCGAAACCCAGTTACGCTTATCAGCGCGCTGGTCTCGATCGCAAACCTATCGGACTTCGAGTCTTCGACCGGCTCAAAGGCCAATCCCGGTTCGATACGAGCAAAATTCACCTGCATTACCTCGCGCACTGCTGGTTGCTGGAACGATCGACAAGCCGCGAATGCGGCAGTTCTGGCTAATCCAGTGCTCCGATCTCGACAGGAAACATCTCGCTGAGCTTGTAGGCCACCTCGGTCCTGTTGGTGGCTTTCAGCTTTTTCATGATATTGCGGATGTGGACCTTTACGGTGCTCTCGCGAAGATTGAGCTCATAGGCGATAATCTTGTTTGCCTTGCCGCGCCTGAGCGCTTGAATGACCTGTTCCTGGCGCTCCGTGAACATGCCTGCCATAGGACGGGCGGCCTCTCTGCCGGGCTCGGTCACCCGACGTGTTGCGAGAACACTGCTCGCAGGAACGAATATGCCCCCGGCACGAGCCAGGTTGATAGCCTCCACGCAGACGTCGAAGCCGGTGGAAGAGGGGATGTAGCCCCTCGCCCCACACTCCAATGCCTTGAAGATTTGCGCGAGCTCATCATTGTCGGACAGAACCACGACAGGGGTCGGCCGAAACTCCGTCACCAGGGTTGTTATTTCGGCGGCGATGCTTTGCTCGGTGGCCTTCCGGCCGCCAATGTTTACGAGGACTGCGGCCATGCGTGGGTGGAAATCCTCGTCCCGCCGCCATTCTTCGATCGAACCGAATGCCAAAACCTCCATACCTATCCCGTGGGAGACGAGGCATTGGGCCAAACATTCCCTGTCGAGCGTTCGATTGTCCAAAAGGAGCAGAGCCGAGTCTGCTCCCGGACGTATGTCGCTGATGGCCTTCTCGGAAAGGCTGCTCAGAGGTTTATATGTAAGCGCGGTATCATCGTGAGATCGGGCCACTGAATGCATGATACACACTCCCCGCCACAGCAATATTCGGGCGAAAAATCAAAACAGCGGTACGCGACTGAACTCCGTGTTCACGTCACACACCATGAGAACACAACTTTTGCGATCAGCGCCCGCAAAGGCGCCGGTCGCGACTATAGGGCCAAGAGTATAGCCTGCCGGACAGGCCGCCATTAATCTAAGTTAAGAACCGATGATTTTTTGGTGCTCTATCAACGATTATAATTTTGAATAATGCTATTTAATAGCTCGGACGACAAAAGGTACTATTTTCCCTCCCGAGTACGGGAGGTATTAATACTTTGGGCTTAGCTCGAATATACTCTTATAAGCCTTCAATCATGTCTCGCCAGGCAATCGGAGATATCCCGCATCAAACTCTGCGAAATGCTCGAGACCCTCCCTGTTCAGGAAATGCACGGAGCCATGCCGAAACTCCAGGTATCCCCGCTCCCGCAGCTCGCGCAGCATTCGATTGACGTGGATCGCAGTCAAGCCCAGGGCGTCTGCCAGATCATATTGAGTCAGGGGACACTCGAAGCCATATTTTTTTGCTGCATTGGCCTTTTCGAGGCGTACTCCCAATTCGAGCAGCAAATGTGCAGTGCGGATCAATGCGCTTCTCCGGCCAAGATTCGTCAGATGCTGAACCAGTATAGCCCTTTGCCGCGCGACGGCGCCAAGCAGCACCCCGGCAAGGCTCGGAGAATGGGCGAGACCTGCGACAAACGCCTTGGCCGGCGCCTCGAAGACCATGAGTTCGGTCTGTGCGGTAAATGATTCCGGGGCTTCGCCCTCGAACGCCCGCGAGGCGACAAACTCGCCTTTTTGCGGAAAATCCAGAATCTGCCGCTCTCCGTCGGCCAAATCGGTGGAGATGCAGCTCCACCCGGAATGAATGACAAAGATACGATCCTCCCCGTCTCCTTGCCGGCTAATCACGGCATGCGGGGGGTAGCGCCTCAGGATGAAGCCAAGAGATCCGAGATAGGCCTTGTCGTTGTCGTCGAGCCCGATCCGGAAAATTGACGTTTCCAACACCCGGGGAAATGCGTGAGACGCAAACGTCATTTGCGAGGCACCCCCTTTCTCTACGTTTGCATAATACATCGCGTAGGACACCACGGAAGATTGCCAATCAGAGCTAATGCGAATTCAGTATCCCGCCCCCCTTGGGAGTCTCGACCGAAATGGGCTAATGTTGTCGGCGAGGGCTGTTGCAGTGACGGAAACGACGCAGCGTTCCGCAGGTTCCAACTCAATTTCGTATTCAAACTCCCGTGGTTCTGAGGCGAGCTGAACAAGGCTTAGGCCTACTGTGACGTCGACCCCGGACCGCGACTGCAGCGCAGCCGACGCCCCTGAAACCTCATGCTCCCGCGAAGGGTGCATGAGGTCACAGGGGCAATGGCCGCGACTGTGGCTCAGCGATGCTTGGCGATGGCGAGGAAAAAATCCACCAACGGACAAACGGCGCAACGGCGTCCCAAAGTCCTGAAGGCCAAGCCGAAGGCGATCGCGCTTGCTGCTTTGCACATCACGGAATCTCTGTTGCTCGAGCTGGAAGCAGCCGAGCTCCTGTCTGCAAAGGAAATCAGGGGCCTGCTGAAGGATGCGGTGACGACGCTACAGAAGGCCGGCAGGCAGCAGGGGCTGCGCAGTTGCACCAGTGCTGCCGAGATAGTCAATGCGATTCGCGAGCATTACGCCCGTTCCCGCAATTGAGCCAACCACATCGGCCAAGTTGCGGCCGCCGACGATGGCTGTGCCAGCCAAGGAAATCTCGCCCGCCAAGGCGCTTGGCTTCCTCGAGAAGGCTCTCCCACAAAAAGCACGGCCTCACGAGCGGCCGTGAACTTACTGCAGAACTCAAAGTGTACAGCGGACATTTGCGCGTCTGATGTGGCGCGCGGCGCGGGAGGCGCCGACAAATAATGTCGGTCTACGCCCGTGACAGACTCAAGGAGCCTGGATTTGGAGAGCGCACGGACGCTTCCGAAGGCCTCAGCAGCAAATCCTTCCACTGGCTCAGAAACCGCTGTTTCGTCGCGCGCGACGCCAGCTCGCGCAGCAGTCGGCTGGTATTCTGTTTCTCTTGCGAACTCCGGAACAGTGCGGAACGCAGTGCTTGGCTGATCGCCTGCGGATCTTCTGGCGGCACTTCCACGCAGACGCCGCTCACTGCCTCCACCAACGCGCTTTGCTCGGATATGATCGGCAACAGCCCCATATAGGCAGCCTCCAGGGCGGGCATGCCGAATCCCTCAAGAAGGCTAGGCAGGAGGAACGCTTCGGCATGCGCGTAGAGCCAGCGCAGCTGACTGTCTGGCACATATCCGAGCACGACCACGCCCGGTATTGTTCTCGCGAACTCGATGATCTGTTTGTGGCCCTCGCCTCGCGGTCCACACAGGACATACTTCACTCCTAGAGCATGGAATCCGCCGTCTCGATAAGCCTTAAGTGCGGCCATCTGATTCTTGCGGGTTTCGAACGCGCCGACCGTGAGGAAGAACGCGCCGTTGACAGCCGAAATTGCCTCCGACGGCCCGTCGAACAGTTCGGTGCGGACATAGAGAGGTATCGTCTTCAAAAAGCGGAAATCCGATCCGTAGAGTGAGGTAAAGTTGCGCTTCGACCAGTCGCTGACGAAAACGACGCCCGGCCGCTGCCGGCGGATTTTCTCGTAAGCGATGCGATAATTCTCCGCGGTCCCTGAGTCATAGAGCCTGCTATGTGTCAATGGGCCGACGTCGTGGCAGAGGACGATGTCGTTTTCTGTTAGCACCGATCTCATGACATAGAGCGGATCAAAAAAGACGCTGATGCCGCCATCGGCATCTCGGTCGTCGATCAGGCAAAACTCGCTGTCCTTCAGCCAATTGATTTCGAGCATCATCATCCGGGCCACGATCTTGCGAATCAGTCCCTCGGGAGGTCTATAGCGCAGCCGCCAGTATCGGACCCGCGCGTATTCGGGAACGAACTCATGGCAAAGATCCTTGGCGATGTAGTAAGCCCCGGTTCTGTTCAATATCGATAGTGAATTGTCGATCAGCAAAGGGGCCACCAATCCAGTTCGCAGAGTCTCCATGCGCTCATTGCCGTTCGAGTTGTCCATGGTTTTGACCAGAGATGCGGCATTCCAAGATTAGCAACGGCGATAGCAAGCGGGAACTTCGCACTTCGGAGTATGGCTACGTCGCCGTCTACCCGGATTACGCGTCGCTTTCCAACGCAGCGAATTGGCACAGACGCCCAAATCAGGTGTCGGTCCATTGCCATGGTCGGTTCGCACGCATTCTAAGATCGAGAGTCTAACGTCTCAGCCGTGTGGCTGAACGTGCAGTGTGTGCCGGCGCGGCGTGCGCGCAAAGACAATCCGCCCGGGTACTCCGCCCGATCTGGACGCCTGCCCAAAAATCTTGACGCTGGGCCGCGACGGGAAAATGCGAAGGTGCGGGATTGGCGGTTGTGGCAGACATGGCGGGGATATGGGGGCGAGCCCGGGCGGTTGGCAGGAAGTGGTAGAGGTGATGGGGACCGAAAAAGGCAGCGATTGCGCTGCAGCGGTGAGATCAGATCAACAGCCGCGGTGGGTCGAGAGTAAGAATTCGGCCACGGACAAATGAGCCTGCGAAGGAACTCCACCCGCTTGCACCTGCCCCGGCCGCGCGTGCAGGCTGGGGCTCGAGTAAGCCCATTCCTGGCGCGCTCAACCTGTCACTGATCGGAAGCAGCCCGGAATCTTGTTCTTGCTCGCCGGAACGTAAACGCCGCCAAATGGCGTATGTCGTACATATCCGGCCGCGTCCGGGATCGAGAGTGGCACTTGATGATTCTTATGGCTGAGCAGGCTGCCTAAAAAGGGAACTGGCGGGTGCGGCGTAATCTCGTCAGCATGCCGCATATTGGGCGCCCGCCGGACGTTAGTGGGGGACCTCTGATGAAGCCTTCTGAGCATCTGACGACGCCGCTCGTGGCCGTGGTGACTCCTGTCTACAATGGCGCGCGCTACCTGGCGCAAACCATGGACTGCGTCCAGGCGCAGACCTATTCCAACCTCGTGCATGTCGTACTCGACAACGCGAGCACGGACGCAACGGCTGACATCATCAGAGCCTATCAGGGCGGGCGAGTGCCAGTTGCGGCTCACCGCAACACGTCGGTGCTGCGGCAGGTTGATAACTGGAACGCCGCCGTCGCACGCACGCCGCCGGAAGCTTGCTACTTCCGGCTGCTTTGTGCCGACGATCTGATGGCACCGTCCGCCATCGAGCAGATGGTTGCTCTGGCGCAGACAGATCCGTCCATCGGTCTGGTGGGGTGCCTCCAAGGAGTCGGTGGAACTCAGGGCAGCCCTGCACGAATCGACGGCGGCGGCCTGCCCGACGAGATGCAGGTTTTCGACGGCCGGTGGCTGGTCAAGACTTACCTGATGCGCCTACACGGGGCGTTATCGCCAACCCATATGCTGATCCGCCGGCGCTATCTGGATGAGGAGCCGCAGTTCTATGCGGCCGACCAGGTCTCGTTCGATGTCGATGTCTGCCTCAGGCTCCTGTTGCGCTGCAAATACGGCTTCATCCACGACGTCATCGGCTGGACGCGGTTGCACGACGAAAGCATGACGGCCATCCTTGCCGCTCCCAACCAGACCTACATTGCCGAATGGCTCGATTGGATAAACCGTCACGGCGCCAGGATCATGACGCCACTCGAGCTCAAACACTGCCAACGCGCGCATTTGCGGCATTATTTTCGCCGCCTGCTCTTGTGGCGTTTCAGGGATCGCAACCAGGCGCTGCTAGCGCGCCACCTCGCGATCCTACACAGACATGGCGTCGAACCGACGCTGAGGACCTATTGCGAAGCGCTGCTCGACTGGTTTTGGCTGGCAGCACGCAGACAGCGACACAGGGTAGGAGAAGCCAGCAGCATGCGCGCGCGTGCCTGGGCTGAGCTGCAAGGAATGTGAGCGGCAGGAGTTCTATGGAGTTGATAAGCGCCCGCGCGCCGGAAGCTTTCTCTCAGGAAGTTTTGGCAATCGCCGCAACAGGTGGGCACCATCGGCCCGACGTCGCCGACTCCCGTCCGATGCATGATGTTCCGCTGAAATCCCGGAAGCGAGGCCGACATGCCACTCATTGAACCCGACGCCATCAATGATGGCTATGATCTGGTTATAGGAGGAACCGGCTTCGGCTCGATGTTCTTCCTGCACGGCTACCTGAAACGCTTTCCTGGCCATCGAGTGCTGCTGCTGGAATGGGGCTCCTATCACGACCACGCCTGGCAGCTCGAGAACCGCCGGAACAGCGACCTCGATTGCGAGCATTTGTACATTCGCAACAAGGAAGAGAAACCGTGGTTCTTTAACATCGGCTTCGGCGGCGGCACCAATTGCTGGTGGGCCCAGACGCCCCGTCTCGCGCCTAACGACTTCCGTCTCAAGTCGAAATACGGCGTGGGCGAGGACTGGCCGCTGAGCTACGACGATCTCGAGGCTTACTACATGGCGGCGGAGCAGATCATGCTGGTCGCTGGCCCCAATGATCTGGACAAGCTTTACCCACGGTCGGGGGCTTTCCCGCAGCCTCCTCACAATATGTCCTCGGTGGACAAGGTGATGAAGGCAGCTATGCCGGACCATCATTTCGCCGTGCCCACGGCTCGTTTGCGCATTCCGGTGTCCAACCGCGGGTCGTGTTGCAACAGCGTGGCATGCAACCTTTGCCCGACGGAGGCCAAGTTCACGGCGCTCAACACTTTCGGGCCCCTGGTCGATCTCCCGAACGTCCACGTCATCGTCAACGCGCGCGTGCTGGCAGTCGAGATGGCGGCGGGCAAGGCCAAGGGGTTGCGTTACTCGACCGGAGGACGTGAGCAGGTGGTGCCCGGCGATCTTATCGCGGTCGGCTGCAATGCGATTCATACGCCGTTCATCCTCATGCGCTCCGGGTTGCAACACCCAGCCCTCGGCAAGTACCTGCACGAAAAGAGCGTGCTGCAGTTTGAGGTGCTGCTCAACGGCTTGAACAATTTCGACGGGGGCATTCCGACAACCGGCTGCAACACGCTCTGGCTTGATGGTGAGCACCGGCGAGAAGCGGGCGCGGCACTCGTCTATTTCGTCAACCATTACCAACGGGACGGGTTGCGTATCGAGTGGGGCCGCTGGCAGCAGTCGCTGCCCTTCGAGGTGTTCGTCGAGGACTTGCCTCAGGAGAGCAATATGGTGGTGGACGAGGGCGGCGACATGCCGGTTGTCAAGCATCGCTCCCGATCGGAGTACAATCGCAAGGGAGTGGAGCGCGTGCTGGCAAAGCTGCCGGAGCTTCTGGCACCGCTTCCCGTGGAGCGCGTGTTTCGGCGGGATGACCTTCCGACCGGCTTCCATATACAGGGCACCTGCCGCATGGGCGCCGATCCGTCGTCATCCGTCGTGGATGCCGACCTCGTCCACCACGACATACGCAACCTGCTGGTTCTCGGCACGGCAGTTTGGCCCAGTTGTGGGACTGCAAACCCGAGTCTGACGGCGGCCGCGCTCTCGCTGCGTGCCGCGGACCGGATCGGAGGCTGACATGCCCAAGAGCCTATCGCGACGGGAAGTCCTTATCGGCACAGCCGCGGTCGGGGTGGCCGCCGCCAGCGGCGTGGCCTGGGGGGTGACAGCCGATATCAAGGCCGCCGTGCTGGCCTTCTTCAAGCGGGCGCTGCCCGGCGTGACCATCGACGAGAAGTCGGCCATGACCTGTATCGACGACTTCGTAGCGGGCTGGCCGCTGGCCAAGCGGCTGGTGCTGTCGACGGCGTGGAACACTGTCGGTGTCGACACCATGGCGGCGGTCCATGACCGGTTCCAGCCGCCGGCACGTTACATGCTGACGCATTTCCTCATCAACTCGAACTTCTTTCTGGTCAAGGACCCCAAAGCCCAGCCGATCGTCTACACGAGCCCGCAGCCGGGCTCGGCCTGCGCCAGTCCCTTCACCAACCTCGACCCGCTGACATGAGCTCGGGTGTTGATCTCGGAGTAGCGAAAGTATGTGGATAAGAGCAAACGCCGCGGTGTTCTGTTCTGCCTTGCTGCTGACGATGACCGCGGCTGCACAAGAGACGCCCCATGACGGTCCGTCGTGGGATTTCTCCCATGGCGACCTCAGGGTCTCCAACAACAAGCGGTTTCTCGTCCATGCGGACGGCAAGCCGTTCTTTTATCTGAGCGACACAAACTGGAATTTCTTCCACCGAGCCAGGCGCGAGGACGCTGAGCGGCTGCTTGAGAAGCGGCGTCAGCAGGGTTTCACAGTCATCTCCGGGCCTGTGACCGGAATTTTGGATTCCATCTACTATAAGAACCCCTTCGGCGTTCCCAATCCCTATGGTGATCTCCCCTTCACAGACAAGGACGTCACCCGCCCGGCCGTGACACCGGGCTCCGATCCGAGTGATCCGGAACAATACGACTACTGGGACCACGTGGACTACATCGTGAGCCTGGCCGAATTGAAAGGGATCTACGTCGGTCTGATCCCCGCCTGGTGGGATCATTACAGGGCCGGGCTCGTGAACAAGTCGAACGCCCGCGCCTATGGGCGCTTTCTCGGAGAGCGCTATGGCGGGCGGCGAAACATCATTTGGGTGCTCGGCGGCGACACCAGCATCGATCGGCAGGAGATGTCTGTCCGCGAGGTGGCGGCCAGCATCAAGAGGCAAGTCCGGGCAGCCCTGGGAGGTGAGCCTCATCACCACATCGAAGCAGACACGTTCCGTGAGATGGCCGCGGGCATAAAGGAGGCGGAAGCCCGTCCCCATCTCATGACGTTCCACGCCCGCGGCAGCACCAGCTCTTCGAACTGGTTCCATGACGACCCGTGGCTCGACTTCAACATGCTCCAGTCCGGCCACGGGTCCCGCGATATCGCCAACTACCAGCAGATCACGGCGGACTATCACCGGCTGCCGCCGAAGCCGACCATGGACGCAGAAAACCGCTACGAGGATCACTCGGTCGGCTATGATCCGAAGAACGGCTGGTTCAACGACTACGACAACCGGCAGGCTGCCTATTGGGGTCTGTTTGCCGGTGGCCATGGTCATACGTACGGCAACCGTGGCGTATGGCAGATGTACGAGCCCGGCCGCAATCCCTCAGGTCCTCTTCGCTACTACTGGTACGATGCCATGGACCTACCAGGGGCCTGGGACATGAAGCATGTGCGCAGCCTCATGCTCTCCCGTCCCATGCTCAGTCGGATCCCCGACCAGTCCCTCGTGCAGGACGCCCTCTCGGGCGCCGATCACATCCGCGCAAGCCGGGGGGACGGCTACGCCTTCATCTATGCGGCGACGGGCAGGACCTTCAGCGCCAATCTGGGAAAGATCAGTGGAAGCACTGTAGTGGCGTGGTGGTTCGATCCGAGGAAGGGGACCACGACGCTCATTGGCGAGTTCCCGAACGCCGGCAGCCGGACATTCGATCCGCCCGGCGAGCCGCAGCGGGAGAATGACTGGGTTCTGGTCATCGATGACAAGGAGAAAGGCTATTCAGCTCCTGGCATGGCGCCGATGAAACTTTCATCTGGAGGCTAGCGACGCATCGCCCGGAACCGATTTACGGAAAGCTCGGCGCGCAGGTTCAAAGAGTTACGGCACCTTTGCGCGACTGAAAAGACGCGCGGCGCTGTAACGGCGGGACGAGAAAACCGCACGGCGCGAATCTTCTGGCCGAGCACCGACCAGGAGACTGTCTTTGTCCTTAGCTCCCGGTCGAGTCACTTGCAGTGGGAAGCCCCAGGCGAGCGTCGATATCCGCCATCAGGCGCAGGTATTGCTCGGCAATTCTGCGCCAGGAGAAGGTTTTCGCCCGCGCTATGCCCTTCTCCGCCAGGTGCTTTCGCAGCCCGTCGTCTGTGTAAATCCGGCGAATAGCAGAGATCCAAGCCTCGCGATCATTTGGATTGGCGTAAAGGGCGGCATCCCCACAAACCTCCGGAAGAGAGGGGGAAGTCGAAGCAATGAGGGGACAGCCGAGCGTCATGGCCTCGACGGCCGGAATTCCGAAACCTTCGATCCGGGAGGGGAAGAGGAAGCAAAGTGCATGTGACAGCGCCTTGGCCAAATCGTCGTCACTGATGCGGCCCAACAGTCGCAGGTTCGCGTGCTCTTCTGGAAGACATCGTTCCAATAAATCAGCGTCCAGATCTCCGGCGATGTAAAGATCAAGCCCCATTCGGTCCAAGGCCGGTGCAAGCTGCAGGAGAAGTTCCGCGTTCTTGTATTTCTGGGTCTGGCCGAGGCAGAAAACGTAAGGTCGCTCTCCGAACTCGATCGTGGATCGCTCTGGCTTCCAGCGCGCGACATGCTCGCTTCCGTTGTAGGTGACGGCAATCTTTTCGAAGGGCGCCACGCGAAACGCCGCAATGTGATCCCGTGAAAAGTTCGATACGGTGGTGACCGCTGCCGCTCTTCGGCCCAGCGCCGGAAGCATCAGCCTGTGTACCCAACGAAATCCTCGCCCGTAACTCTGCGGCATCAGTCTCGTGTGAAGATCGTGAATGCAGACGATTTGTCGCCGGACGAAAACCGGCGCGAGATTACAGAAGCTCAACACTCCGCCGTCCACATGAAACGGCAATTGCGCCTGCACCCAAAACTGCGGCAGTCGGGGTCGCTTGTATTCCTGCACGATGCGCATTGGAATTGATCGCAAACGGAAGTCGCCGGACGATTGAACGGGCGACACGATGGAAAGGCGAAGCCCATGCGTCAGCGGGTGGCGCTCCGTCATCAGTTGATCGAGCGCCAGGGTCACTTCCCGAGCATAGCGCGCAACGCCAGTCGGCCGCAAAGCAAGAAAATCCCCGTTGATGGTCCAATCTCGACGGCTGATAGGCACGGCGGCCGCGGGAGCAGGCTCCTGCTCGTGGCCTGCCTGCCGTGGCTGATACGAAGACGGAAATCCCGCGGGGTGGGCGTGCTGCACAGGACCAATGCCATCAACTTCGGTCATGCTGTCTACTCCACCCTCAACGCAGCAATCTGAACCGGGCGCGCCCTAGTCCCGTTCGATGCTGCCGGCTTCCATTCTCAGTCCCACGCCTCAAAAACTATCTCGACAGCGACGTTTTCGAAACAAAGCCCTTCGAAGTAACCTGGGCGGCAGCATAACGGGATGGTCGCCTGGCCTTCGGCCGGACTTATCCGAAGGCGGGGAGTCTTACACTAAGGATGATGAAGTGCTTAGCCATTCGAACGAATGTTCGCTTTCTTCTGCGCCGGCACGGCCAAGCGGATGTTTGGCCCTTCCCCCAAGGGCTGAGCTTGATCAGGAGGCAAACGCCGATCCTTTGCGCTACGCTTTCATCACCTGAGATGCGTGCGATGGCGGACTATGGAACGCTCATGGACGATTAACGGACGCTTTTTGGCGCAGCCGCTTACGGGCGTTCAGCGATACGCTCTCGAGATCACGCGCGCACTCGACGAACTGCTCGTTGCAGTGCCAGCCTCGGCTGACCGGCCGAGGGTTGAGTTGCTTGTGCCGCCGGATACGGAAATTCCGCCGTTGAAAGCGATTTCCAGTCGCGTCGTTGCTCCGATGCGAGGCCATTTTTGGGAGCAGACGGCTCTTGCAGCACGCGTTCGAGGTGGCCTCCTCAGCTTCTGCAATACTGGCCCCTTGAGCATTCGCAAACAGATCCTGTGCATCCACGACGTAAACACGCGAACCTATCCGCAGAGCTATTCCCTGCCGTTCCGGCTGCTCTACGGCACCTTACTTCCCGTACTTGGACGGACTGTCGCAACCGTCGCGACCGTCTCCCACTATTCAGCTGGCGAACTTATCCGATATCGTATCTGCAGACCCGAGAAGATCGTAGTTATTCCAAACGGTCACGATCATACGGCTTTGTGGACCCCGGCGCATTCTCAGAGGACGCGGGAGGTAGCAGGGCCGGACACGATCGTTGTCATCGGAAGCGCGATTCCTCACAAGAACACCAGGCTGATCATCGGCATGGCCGAAAGGCTTGCCGCTGTCGGGTTACGGATTGCGGTCGTCGGCATGTCCGACGCCCGCGTTTTCAAGGCGACTCGCCGGCAGGTGCCGACAGGCAACGTGGTGTGGCTGGGCCGGTTGTCGGATCAGGAGCTGGCGGCGCTGCTGCAGGACTGTCTGTGCCTTGCGTTTCCCTCTTTCACCGAGGGCTTCGGCCTGCCTCCGCTCGAAGCCATGGCCGCCGGTTGTCCCGTGGTCGTGTCGAACCGGGCCAGCTTACCGGAAATCTGTGCCGGAGCGGCTCTCTACGCGTCGCCCGACGACGCCGAAGCCTGGTTCGACCGCTTCATGCGTGTGCGCAACATGCCGGCACTGCGGGAGACGATGATCCGTCGCGGCCGGGTGAGAGCGTCAAACTACCAGTGGAAGGTTTCGGCTGGCCGATATCTCGAAGCAATGGCCGTCCTCGACGGATTGTCCATAGCCGCACGCGAACCGGTCACAAGCTCTATCGGCTGACATGCATGGCGAGAGTCGCGGCAAGTGCCTTCAGAATCGCAAGATCGAAGCGCTCTTCCGAAAACCTCGCCGCATTGGACCGGCACGCTTGCGGTGTGATGGCCAGTTGATTCTCCTCGAACAGCTCAACGGCTGCCTTCAGCGAGGCCATCGATTGGCGCTCGAAGAGGATACCAGTCGGATCCTCGGTTTCGCCAAACGGCTGCACGATGTCGCAGGCGCCGCCGCGGCCGAAGGCGATCAGCGGCGTGCCACAGGCTTGGGCCTCCGCCAGAGCTATGCCGAAATCCTCGCATCCCCCAAAAACCATCGCCTTGGCCTTCGCAACGGTTCTCACGTAATCGCGCCGCGGCAGATATCCGGTGAAGACTATATTGGAGCGGGCCATGGCCCGCAGACTCTGCGACTGTTGCCCTTCGCCGACGACGACCAATCGCCGATCAGGCATCTCGTTGAACGCCTGGATGACAAGGTCCGTCCGCTTATAGGGAGCAAGGAAGGAGGCCGTGACGTAATAGTCGTCCTTGCCGGCAATAAATTCGAGCTCGTCTAGGGCGACCGGCGGATAGACGACTTCCGCCTGCCGACCGTAGATGCGCCCGATCCGGGAACGGACATAGCTCGAGTTAGCCAGCATGAGGTCGGGCCCGTGAGCGGTTCGAGTGTCCCAGGTCCTGAGTTTATGCAACATGTAGCGGAAGAGCAGGCCCTTGGGACCGAAACCGAGGTGACCTTGCTCCAGATAGGAGAACTGCTCGTCCCAGGCATATCGAATGGGACTGTGCACGTAGCACAGATGCGGCTGGTCTGGCCGCGTCAGCACCCCACGCGCGAAGGCCGCGGACGATGAAATCACCGCGTCATAGCCGGTGACATCGAACTGTTCGATCAGAAAGGGGCAAAGAAAAAAGAGGGAGCGATAGTATCGCTGCACCATCGGCAGCCGGTTGGCGGCCGAGGCGTGAAATGCAACGTCCTCGAAATACTGCTGCTTGACGTCCTTTGGCAGGAAATCGAAGAGGGTGAATACCTCGGCATTCGGGAATAGTTTGCAGATGCGTGCAAGCACGCGCTCGCCGCCACGAAAATTCGGGCACCAATCATGTACGACGGCAATCTTCGCATTGCGAGCCGTCAGGGCGAGCGGCAACTCGCTCGAACCCCGTTTCCGAGGGCTCCTCAAACGCGTGATGGTTGCCAGTTCAGCCCGGCGCATATGGTGCATAGGGAACTCCGCTTGGCCTTTTCCCGCTTCTTTACGAACGCGCAGTGCTCTGTAGCTCTTTGAGTTCGATGCACGGTTTTCTGGATCGATTTGGTTACGGGAACATGCACTCGCCTTCAGTCGCGATGCAGCTGCTTCGGTAGTGGTTGCCAGTCTGTGTTCGGAGGCGAAGGCGCACAAGCTGGCAATCGGGCGTACCCCGTTTTGTGCTCTGCAGCAGGCATAGTCCAAAGGCATAGTCTGCTACTTCTCATGGATCACTACACTGCACCTCGACAGCCTTATTCAGAGGCTGCGTGAGCGCCACCGCCAGCCTAGGATGACAGAGAGCCGGGACCGCAAGAAGGCCCATCCTTGCGCTGGATTTTGGAGAGCGAGTGATCGATGAGACTGGTCGTGGTCATAGCGACCTTCGGTCGCAAAGAGCAACTTGCCCGCCTATTGGCGCACCTCGAGCGGCAGGAACGGCTGCCTGATGAGGTTATCGTCTCGGTCCCCGACGAGACGCATGTCCAACTTCATGAGACGGATCGCTTCCCGGTCGCCCTGGTCTTGGGAAGGAGCGGATTGTGCGCACAACGCAATCAAGCGCTCGAGCATGCCAGCGGGCGCTTCGACGTGGTGACTTTCTTCGATGACGACTTCATCCCGCAGCACAACTACCTGCGACTTCTCGAGCAGGCCTTTCAGGAACACCAGGATTGGGCTGTGGTCATGGGACACGTCGTCAAGGACGGCGCTCGAACCGCCGGGCTCCGCTTTGATGAGGGACTGCGAATTCTTGCCGCCGAGCGAGCCCGGCCTCCGGTCGAGCTGAATATCTCGGATCATGTTGGTGCCTATGGCTGCAACATGTCGATACGAGCAAAGCTCATCGGGGACCTACGCTTTGATGAGCGGCTGGTCCTCTACGGCTGGCAGGAAGACATCGATTTTACCAGTCAGTTGAGACGGTTTGGTCGAGTGGTCGGACTGAGCACCCTCCGAGGCGTTCATCTTGGGCTCAAGGCCGGCCGCGTCAGCGGTGAGCGCTTCGGCTACTCACAGATCGTCAACCCGATCTATCTGATCCGAAAGGGGACGGTGCCGGCAAGCTTTGCGCTGCGGCTTGTGATTCGCAATATAGGCGCCAACATCCTGCGCAGCATCTGGCCGGAGCCATATGTCGACCGGCGGGGACGCCTGCGCGGCAATCTTACAGCCCTCGCGCATGTGATGACGGGCCGCATCGAACCCGAATACATTCAGAGTATCGCCCCTTCGGAGGCCAAATGATGCCTTGCTCTAAACACTTGATCGAAAGAGTCCGCCAGTTTTCGAAACCCACAGGGCGCATCCTTGGTCAGCTGATACTGGCGTTTGCCGTAGCTGTCCTGAGTGGACCGGCCGTCGCCCTTGACAAGGATGAATACATCCTCGGACCGCAGGACAAGGTGCGCATCAAGGTCTACGAATGGCGCGCCTCACTCGACGTCATCTTCGAATGGATCGCCTTGAACGATGAATTCACGGTAAGCGCGGGCGGCTCGCTGTCGCTGCCCTTTGCCGGCGAAGTCCGTGCGGCGGGGCTTTCGCCAAACGCGCTTGCCTCTGCGATCGGCGATCAGTTGATGCGCAATATGGGTCTTGGGAGACGCCCTGACGCTGCCGTCGAAGTCGTTCAGTACCGTCCCTTTTATATTGTCGGTCATGTGATGCAGCCGGGGGAATTCCCGTACAGACCGAAACTTACGGTTCTCCAGGCGCTGAGCATCGCCGGAGGATTGCGGACCAGGGAAGAGAATATTGCCAGGTTCGAGCGCGAGGTGATTCAAGGCCGTGGAGACGTCAGCCTTCTCGGGTTGGAGAAAATCAATCTGCTTGCGCGCAAGGCACGACTGGAGGCCGAACTCAAGGAAGCTGAGGATATCCGGCTTCCAAACAGCCTGGTTTCACGCAAGGAAGATCGCGCAGTCGCGCTCCTCATGGAACAGGAGCGCTCGATATTGAAGGCGCGACGCGAAGGGCAGCGCACCCAGATTCGCGCCCTGGAAACTCTTCGCGAGTTCCTGCAGAAGGAGCTCGGATCACTGGACGACCAGCTCGTCTTCCACGATCGACAGATCGCGTCTATCCAGAAAGAACTGGCGGACGTGTCAAAGCTGGTTTCAAAAGGACTCGCCGCCGCTCCGAGAGAGCTGAACCTGGACCGCGCGCTCACACAGTATCAAAGCGAACGGCTGACGGCTGAGACGGGTCTGCTTCGCGCACGCCAGGAGGTCAGCAGGACGGAGATCGCCATTCTGGAGCTTCGCAACCGCTACAAGAATGAAGTCACGGTGGAGCTGCGCCAGACACAAGCGGAGCTTGATACGTTGGCTCGCAGGGCAGAGACCGCTGTCGAACTGCTCCATGAGTCAGAAGTGTCCGCGCCCCGCCTTCTGGCGCGCGCAAGGGAGGCCGCGAGGGCCAAGCCTGTCTATACAATCGTCCGAAGCACGGGCGGACGCAGCGAGACATTGCCGGCCACCGAGACGAGCGCGCTCATGCCTGGAGACACCCTCAGGGTGGAGATTCCCATGCCCGACCTGGAGGACTTCGGGGACACAGGTCTCGAACCGGCAGTTTCCAGCAGCCCTGATATATCGTTCGGGCAAACGACGTCGGCCCAACCGAAGATCCAGTGAACTAGAGCGGCGATCGTTACTGTGCGGCTCGCCACTGCCGCGCGCTGCTTTCAGGAAACTCAGGACACGCGAAGGAACGCTGCAAGCCTTTGGATCGACGCAGCTTGCTTTCCGCATATCGGTTCCGATTTTCTGCCGATAGGCAAGCTGGCGAACTATGGCATTTCCCTAAGGCGCTAAAGCTTTTCCTGGCTAAGGCGGAGCGGTATGTTTGCTCGGCTGGCGCGCGGCGACCGCGCTCGGAGAGTGAGCGGCGCAATGGCGGTCCGTAGGGGGCAGTCCAAGCGAACACTGGAGCCCCGACAATCCCCTCTTTCCCCTCGATCCCGGACATATCGGTACTCATCTTGGGGCCAGCGGCCAAATTCCAGCACACCACCGGATGGTCGTCTTTGGGGGGGTATGCGGTCCATAGCGTCCTCGCGGTGACTGCTAACGAAGTGCGCTACACAGAGCCGCGCCGCCCAGAACGGGAGCCGCAAAAATCGTGCGTAACCTGGCGCGGTGCGTTCACAAGTCTGAGCGACTCTGCTTTTCTGGCGTAACGTATCCTTCCTCGGCAATATCCAAGGAGATTGCTTGTGACCTGGATCTTCCTCGTAGTCGGAGCGGCCGGCGCACTGATCGGCATTCTCTTCAGGGGATCCACGCTGCTTGCCGCTTCCTGTGTGATCGCGATAGCGAGCATAGCCACCGCCCAGCTTATGGGGTTTTCGGGCCAGCGCACGTTCCTGGCAACGTTGTACCTGGTTCTCACGTTGCAGGGCACTTATCTGGTTGGACTTTTTCTTGCTGCTCTATTGCACCGGTCGGCCGCCAATCGCCATCTGCGATAAGGCCGCCGACTACGATGCTTGATCGAAGCGTATTACCGCCACCGCGGTCCAGGCCAGAATGATGAAGTCGCTCCAGATGGACCAGTTCCGCACATACTCTGCGTCCAGTGCAACCCGACGTGCGTAGTCCACGCCGCTTCTACCGCTTATCTGCCAAAGGCCAGTGATGCCCGGGCGGGTCTTCAGATACTCGTCCGCGGCAGAACCATATCGGACGAGCTCGTTTGCTACGATGGGGCGAGGACCGACGCAGCTCATCTCACCGCGAAGTACGTTGACCAGTTGTGGGAGCTCATCAAGACTCGACTTTCTGAGCATTTGGCCGAGAAAGGTAATGCGCGGATCAAATTTGAGCTTCTGCGTCTCGCGCCACTCATCTGCGGCCTGAGGATTGCACGCTAGATAGGCCTCCAGGACCTGCTCCGCATTTTCGACCATCGTTCGAAACTTGTAGCAACGGAACGGCCGGCCATTGAAGCCGATGCGGCGGTGAGCGAAGAGGACCGGTCCACCAGTGACGAGCTTGATGAGAAGGACCACGACCGCCATCATCGGCAGCGCCAGAATCATGGCTATCGATGCGACTGCGAGGTCCAGCGCTCTCTTGCGCCAGCCGCCCAGCGGCTGGAGGTTTGGCCAATCGGCCTTCTCAGTTGGCGTGGCTCGCGCAGCGGCAACGGCATCGGTCGATCTGCCGAAGTCGGCATCGATCCGATGGGGCCGCCATTTGGTGCTCGGCCAGCCGGCCCGAGAGGCAGCGCCCGAACAGGTCGTATTTCGGGTGGCGATCGTTGGGGAGCCGCCACTCAGAAGCCTGGCGACGATTCCGCGACGGACGGGGTGAATATCCGGAGTTTCGGCTGTCATCATCTCAGCATTCTGCGAATATCTTGGGACCATTGTTCAGCCGCAACTGCCACGCGGCAAGAAAGGCAATGGGTGTAGTGCTCATGCAATCGCGCGCTGATGCCTACCACTAACTTGCTATCCGGATACCCGCTTCGAATGCGGTCGCTGATCGCTCGCCGCCGGTCCTGCCCACCGTGGCGACGAATGCAGCAAAGTCCAGCCATCCACGGAACAATGCCTCGTCAATGCGCCGCCCGGGAGGCGCGCCGACGATATTGTCGTGTCGACAACCTACGGACCTTTGTCACGACCACGCCGATTACAGCGCTCTTTGTGGCCTGTAGAATGCGTGAAAGCTCAGCCATGAGGTCGGAGGGCGTCTTTCCCCATTCCGCAACGATAAGGACCCCGTCCATCACGGAGGCGGCAGCCAATCCGTGCATGCCTGATGTGAGCGGCGGAAGGTCGACTATGATGATCTCGTAGGCCTCGAGCTCGCTGATCAAGTCTTTCATCTTCTTGGGTGTGGTGAGGCGGTGAGCGTCGGATACTGGACTCGGCAACAGGTCGAACTGAAACCCTGGAACGGATGTGATCTGCGCCTTTAAGTGCTGAATGCCGTCGTCGTTCGTGGCGTCGGGCGAATGCAAAAGGTGCTTCGTGAGAATGGAATGGGAGCCATCGGCATCGATGACGAGCGTGCGCATACCTGAGACGGCGCATAGTGCGGCGAGATTGCTCGCAACCGTGCTCTTGCCGTCGCACGGCGTCGCAGACGTGATCGCGATGCTTCGCAGCGGTCCATCGGCCAGGCTAATGGCGGCCCTTATGCTTCGGAGACTGGTGCTGAACGGGGATTCGGGTTGTCTAAGCACTTCATCCAACTGTGCATATCCCCCCAACCATCCCACCCGGGGCAATTCTCCGACGCAGTCGAGGCCCAGCTCACTCCTGATCTGCCGCGGCGTCCTTATCGTCCGATCCAGAGTGTGGCGCGCGAATGCGAGGCCAAGGCCGGCCATCAGCCCCGCCAGTCCGCCCAAGGCAAGCACCAGCGTCCGCCGCGGATGGCTGGCGCCGAGCGGCGGGGTGGCCGGAGTGATCACCCGTGCATCAGCAATGAGGTAAGGTTGCTGATTCACGGAATTCGTGTAGGCAGTCAGGAGACTTTGATACATCTCGCGGTATGTTTCCGCGGTAACTTCAAGCTCTTCGAGAGTGGGACCTTCGCGCGTTGTGCCCTCCCCTTCGCCGGAATCCTTGCCTCCTCCGTCGGCGACAGCCGCCCCGAGCTGTCGGCCGACACGATAGTCGTGCCTCGCGCGAAACTCCTGGGTCATCTGCATCGCAAGATTCATTTGCTTGCGGACTTGCTCGATGCGTCTTTCGAGCCACGCCACGCCATCCCTTGCAGCAGCAGCTCTTGTCTCGAGCTGTTCACGAACGAAGGCAGCCGCGGTTGCGTTAGCGACACTCGCCGAGAGTTCGGGGTCGAGCGACCGGAAGGTTATGTCGATCGCATAGGAGACACCCTGGCGCTGAACGCCCAAGCCGTCCTCGAATGTTTCGACCACAAGGCGGCTTCGTTCAAATTCCGACAACTCGGCCTCCGGTTCCGCTGCTTCTGCGGCGTCCATGAAAGCCGAGGCGGGCTCCACCGCCAGATCCGGCGAATCTTCGCTCTTGCCGAACGCCTCGGCGATCTTCACCCGCAGCCGTTCGAAACGCTCGTCGATCTTGGGACTTCTCAGCGGCTTGAAATCAGGATTGTCGATAAGACCGAGCTCGTCGATTACCATCGACGCGATCTTCTCCGACCTGATGACCGCGAGTTGGGTTTCAACTTGCGATGTGTCCAGGGATAGGTTGATGTCGCCCGACTGCCGCTGCAGCAATTCAGGAATCTTGGGTTCAATGAGAATCTGCGTTCGAGCGGTGAATATCGAATCGGTTGTCGCAATATGGAAGGCCGCGATCAGCAATCCGAGAAACGGAAACGCCAAGATCAGCACGATGCGCTGCCGCATGAAGGAGACGATATCGGCAATGCCGATGAAATCGGAATTGTCTTCCGGTCCAAAATTACGGCGCTCGTTTGCCGCTACCGACCACTGACGTTCTAGCATGGCGCCCGCCCGCACTGTTCGTGGAACAATGGATATGCCGTGTCGCCGAAGGCCGTGTTCCTGGTCCATCGGCGAGAAATAGCGCGGTTCGACACGCACTATCCATAGTAACAGATTAGCCTTAGGCGCTGGGTACGGAAACGCCACCATATGGCGTAGGATGCCGCGCTACGCCATACGACCAATTGCTTGATGTCGTTTGCTGACGTCACTCTCTCGAAGAGTGAAGCGCGGCCAAAAAAGAGCCCCTCTTGACGGATATGTTATCGATAACATAAGTTCCCCTCAAACCGCCAAGCTTGGGAGGAGCGCCATGGTTGGTGAGAAGCTGCTGGAATTTTCGTCCATCACCAAGACCTTCGGCGGCACCAGCGCCCTGTCGGAGGTCTCGCTCGTCCTGCAAGCCGGCGAAATTCTTGCCCTTCTCGGCGAGAACGGCGCCGGCAAGTCGACCCTGATCAAGACGCTCGCGGGCATCTATCGGCCTGACGGCGGAGAGATCCGCTTTCGCGGCGAGCCCTTTGTCAATCAGCCCCCGAAACCCAACAGACGTCAACCGATCGCTTTCATCCATCAGGATCTCGGCCTGATCGAATGGATGACTGTCGCCGAGAACGTCGGTCTGGCTCAAGGCTTCTCGATGAGGAGCCGCCTGATCGACTGGCGCAGAACAGAAGATTGCGCCCGAGAGGCGCTGCGCCTCGTCGGCTGTGAATTCGACCCGTCGATACGGGTCCACGATCTGACGCGAACGGAAAAATCGCTTGTCGCGATCGCGCGGGCGCTGGCTGTCGAGGCGGACGTCCTCGTCCTGGATGAGCCGACCGCGAGCCTTCCCGCCGACGAGGTCGAGCGGCTCTTCAAGGCGATCCGTCCCTTAAGGGAGCGAGGGGTCGCCATGATCTATGTGTCGCATCGGCTGGATGAGATCTTCAGGATAGCCGATCGCGTCGCAGTTCTTCGCGACGGCCGCCTTGTCGGCCAGAAGCCGGTCCGCGACACGACCCCGGACGAGCTCATCGAAATGATCGTCGGGCGCAAGGCGGACCAGCTCTTCGTCAAGGCCGAAAGCAAGCCGGGCGAGGCGATTGTCAGGGCCCGCGACCTCGCCTGCCGCCAGGCGGGGCCCGTGTCGTTCGACGTACGCAAGGGCGAACTGCTGGGCCTCGTCGGGCTTCGTGGTGCCGGCCAGGAGTTGGTCGGCCGCGCCCTCTTCGGCTGCGAAGCCTTTACCGGCGAGATCACGATCGGCACAAACGCGCCCGACCTATCGAGCCCTGTCGCGGCGATGCGGTCGGGCGTTGGGCTGATCGCCAGGGATCGCACCGAGGAATCCGTGGCCATGTCGCTCTCGCTTAGGGAAAACACGTTCCTGAACCCACAGGCCTCCGGCCGCAGGCTCTTCTCCTTCCTGCCGCCGTCGAGCGAAGCCGCCATGGCGCGGGCGATCGGCGAGCGGGTCGGCCTTCGGCCAAACGACCAAAGCCTGCCGATCGAAGCGCTCTCCGGCGGCAATCAGCAGAAGGTCGTGGTCGGGCGATGGCTCGCGACCGATCGCCAGCTGCTTATCGCGGAGGATCCGACCGCCGGCGTGGATGTCGGCGCCAAGGCCGAGATCTACCGCCTCATCGCCCGGGCGCTGGAAGCGGGGCTTGCCGTCATCGTCGTCTCGACGGATTTCGAGGAAATCGCCCATATCTGCCATCGCGCTCTCGTCTTTTCACGCGGGCGTATCGTCCGTGAATTGCGGGGTGTCCAACTAACCACCTCGGCGGTGATCGCCGCCGCCTCGGCCTCCGAAGCGGCCTGAAGTCTAGGAGCGAACAATGCAGTCGATCGAATCCACCGCGCTTGAACCGACCCGTGGTGAACTTGCGGACCTGAGCCTGCTGCAGAAGCTCATCCGCTATCTGCCGGCCTACGGACTCGTGGTCCTGACGCTCCTGTTGATCATCCTCTTTTCGGTGCTGCTGCCGCAGACCTTCCCGACGGTTCTCAATCTCCGCTCGATCATCTCCGACAAGGCGATAATTGCGCTACTGTCCCTGGCGGCGATGATCCCGATGGCATCCGGTCGCATCGATCTCACTGTCGGCTACGGCATCGTGCTCTGGCACATCCTGGCGATCAGCCTGCAGACGATGCTCGGCCTGCCCTGGCCGATAGCCGTCGCTATCGTGCTGGCGCTCGGAGCCATCAGCGGCTTTTTGAACGGGCTGCTCGTAGAGGTGGCGCGGATCGATTCCTTCATTGCCACGCTCGGCACAGGCACCATCCTTTACGCATTGGCCCTCTGGCACACCGGCGGACGACAGGTGGTCGGTGTCTTGCCGGATGGCTTCTATGCTCTGAACGGCACGATGCTCTTCGGATTGCCGATCACCGGTTTTTACGTCCTGGCTCTCGCGCTCGGTCTGTGGCTGCTGCTCGAGTATCTGCCGATCGGGCGGTACATCTATGCGATCGGCGCCAATCCCAAGGCCGCCGCGCTCAACGGCATTCCGGTTCGCCGCTTCGTCATCGGCGCCTTCGTCTCTTCGGGGACGCTGACCGCACTTGCTGGCGTCCTGCTCGCCTCGAAGCTCAGGATCGGTCAGGCAAGCGTCGGGCTTGAATATCTGCTGCCGGCCCTCGTCGGCGCCTTTCTCGGCTCGACGACGATCAAGCCGGGCCGCGTAAATGTGTGGGGCACGATGATCGGCGTGACCATACTGGCGGTCGGCATTTCCGGCATCCAGCAGTTCGGCGGCTCATTCTTCGTCGAACCGCTCTTCAACGGTGTAACGCTGCTCGTCGCGATCGGCATTGCCGGTTATGCGCAGCGTAGGCGCGGGATCGTGACCCGCAATCCATCGGTGGCACCTGCCGCCAAGGAATGAAGAACTCGAAAATCCGCATCAGAACTTACCAAAGGGAGGAAGGGGAAATGAAGCGCAGGACTTTCATGATCGCGACGGTCGCGGCGATGACCTTGCTTGGGGCGAATGTTGCCCTGGCCGATCCGATGACCGACGCCAAGGCACTGGTCGACAAATATGCAAGCAAGGTCAGCGCCTGGGACGGGCCAACATCCGGGCCGACGGCGCAGGAGGGCAAGACGATCGTGGTGCTTGCCGGCGACTTGAAGAACGGCGGCATTCTCGGCGTTACCACCGGCGTCGAGGAGGCGGCCGCCGCTGTCGGCTGGCAGGTCAAGGTGCTCGACGGCGCCGGGTCGATCGGCGGTCGCACCGCAGCTTTCGGCCAAGCCATGGCACTCAAACCGGATGGCATCATCATCAACGGTTTCGACGCGGTCGAGCAGGCGCCGGCCCTTGAACAGGCGAAAGCCGCCGGCATCCCGCTCGTCGCCTGGCACGCTGGCCCGGTGATCGGACCCGACGAGAAGACGGGTCTTTTTGCCAATATCAGCACCGACGCGATGGAGGTATCGAAGGCGGCCGCCAATTGGGCCTACGCCGATGCCCAGGGCAAGCCGGGCGTCGTGATATTCACGGACTCGACCTATGCGATCGCAATCGCCAAGGCCGACAAGATGAAGACGGAGATCGAAGCGCTCGGCGGCACGGTGCTTGAATATGTCGACACACCGATCGCGGAAACCTCGCAGCGCATGCCACAGCTGACCACTTCGCTTCTGCAGAAATACGGCGACCAGTGGACGCACTCGCTGGCGATCAACGACCTTTATTTCGATTTCATGGGACCATCCTTGGCTGCCGCCGGCAAGGGAGGCACGGATGCGCCGATCAATGTCGCCGCCGGCGACGGCTCGGAATCCGCCTACCAGCGCATCCGCGCCGGCCAGTTCCAGAAGGTGACGGTTGCCGAACCGCTGAATCTGCAAGGCTGGCAGCTCGTCGACGAGTTGAACCGCGCCTTTGCCGGTGAGAAATGGTCCGGCTACCTCTCACCGCTGCACGTAGTGACCGCCGATAATGTCGAATTCGACGGCGGACCGGAAAACGCCTTCGACCCGGACAACGGCTACCGCGACGAATACAAGAAGATCTGGGGCAAGCTGTGATCTCCCGTGAGCTGGGGCGCCGCGAATGGTGCCCCATTTTTCGGCGTCAGATCATCACGGTCGTATTGCCCTGAACTACCCGCAACGGCGCCTCCCATCGGCCTTCCACACGCTCGCCCGAGAGCATCTGCAAAAGCGCCCGAGCCGCCACCGACCCGATCTCCATTCGCGGCACATCGACAGTCGTAAGCCGGGTTCGCACCGCATTCGCCAGCGACGTCCCATTGAATCCGACTACGGACACTCTGTCGGGCACTCGAATGCCCACTTCGTGCAGATAGGACAAGCCGCCGAGTGCCATTGCATCGTTGAGAAAATGGATCGCCTCGATCTGCGGATGCGTTTCCACCAGCTTGCCCGTCAGAACGCGCCCCGTCTCGGCCTGCCGCGGCATGGACTCGGAGGTCATGCTGATGAGATCGATTCCCTTGGCGCGGAGGCCCGACTGAAGCGCCAGGTACCGACGGCGAGCGCATAGATCTCGGTTAAGCTCCGCGCCAACATAGGCGATACGCCGCATGTTCCGTTCAAGAAGATGCTCTGCAACCAGCCTCCCCGCCTCCTCGTGGGAGAGCCCGGCGCTGAAATCGTGCTCTGCGTGATCGCTGTCCCACAGGCGAATTACGGGGCAGTTCCGCCGTTCAAGCAGGCTTTGCGCATCCAGACTGCGCATCGTGCCGCCATTGAGGAGAAGACCAGCCGGGCGGAAGGACAGCATCTCCCGCAGAAGATCCGTCTCGATCGCCGGATCAAAAAGCGACTCCCCGATAAAGGTTTGAAAGCCGCGAGGTCGCAACACGGAATTCACGCCGCTCAGCACTTCGGAAAAAACAACGTCAGCGATCGAGGGAATGATGACAGCGACCATGCGGCTCTTGCGTGAGCTGAGCGAGCCGGCGAGGCTGTTGGGCAAGTACCCAAGCTCGTGCGCGGCCTGCCGGACATTTTGTCGAGTCTTTTCCGAAATGCTCCCGGCGCCACGCATCACCTTGGATGCGGTCATGGTGCTGACGCCCGCTCTCTGAGCCACGTCGCGTAGCGTCACGACCCTTCTGCCTTTCCCCTCCACCCGTTCCTCCAGTCCTCACTTCTAGATCGTCGCTTGACGACCATCGTTGTTATCGATAACATCGACCTAGGTTAGCGATAACCCTCGCGCAATGCAACCGCAGCGATGGTTTCCGCAGGGGGAATGTTCATACGGGAGGAATGTCGATGGGACGACTCGTGTCGATCCTATGGGCGTGGATCGATGCGATGATGGCGGCGCTGCTTGCCGCCATGATCGCGCTGGTCTTTGCCAATGTCGTGCTAAGATATGGGTTCTCTTCTGGAATTCGCAGTTCTGTCGAATTGTCACGGCTCGGTTTCGTCTGGGTGGTGATGTTCGGTGCAGCCGTGGCTCTGCGGCGCGGTGAACACCTGGCCGTGACCGAGTTTTCGGCGGCTTTCTTTCCGCGTGCCGTCCCGACGTTGCAGAGGCTTTGCTGGCTCGTCGTCCTCGTGGCGGTTCTGATGCTTGTCTGGGGCGCTGCGCGCCAGACGCTTGCCAACTGGCACAACATCTCACCGCTGACGGGATTGCCGACGGGATTGCTGTATCTGCCCGGCGCGATAGCCGGCGTGCTGATGGCCGCCACCGCGATCGCTCGCCTGATCCATCCGGTTGAAGCAAATACCGGCGTTATCGGAGAGGGACGATGACGCTGGCGCTATTTCTCTCCGTCCTTATCATCAGCATTCTTGTCGGCCTGCCGGTCGCCTTCGCACTGCTGCTGGCGGCGATGGCACTGATGCTGCATCTCGACCTCTTCAGCGCCGACATCCTGGCGCAGTCGCTGATCAACGGCGTCGATAGTTTTCCGCTGCTCGCGGTGCCCTTCTTCCTCGTTGCCGGTGAGGTGATGTCGCAAGGCGGCCTGTCGACGCGGATCGTGAAACTGGCGATGACGCTTGTCGGGCATCGCCAGGGCGGCCTTGGCTATGTCGCCATCATCACCTCGGTCCTGCTCGCGGGCCTCTCCGGCTCCGCGGTCGCGGATGCAGCGGCGCTCGTTTCGATCCTCTACCCCATGATGCAGAAGTCCGGCTACCCTGGCGCGCGCTCGCTGGGACTTCTCGCCGCCGGCGGGATTATCGCGCCGGTCATACCGCCCTCCTTGCCGCTGATCATTATCGGCGTCGCGGGCAATATCTCCATCGCAAAACTCTTTCTCGGCGGCATCGCGCCGGGGCTGATGATGGGCGCGGCCCTGATGGTTGTGTGGACCATTATGATGCGAAACGAGACGGTGGAAACCACCCCGAGGGCAAGCGCAGGCGAGCGGCTTCAGGCACTGCGCGAAGGCATCTGGGCGCTCCTGCTTCCGATCATCATCATCGGCGGCATCCGTTTCGGCATCTTCACCCCGACAGAGGCCGCCGTGGTCGCGGCCGTCTATGCGATCGTCGTATCCGCCCTCATCTATCGCGAGCTCAGCCTCCACAGCTTCTTCCAAATTCTCGTCAGCAGCGCGCGCTCAACAGCGATGGTGATGTTTCTCGTCGGCGCGGCGATGGTCGCCGCCTGGCTGATCACCGTGGCGCAGTTGCCGCAGCAATTGGCCGAACTGCTCGGACCGCTCGTCGATTATCCGCGCCTGCTGATGGCCGTGATCATGATTATCGTGCTCTTGGTCGGCATGGTCATGGATCTAAGCCCAACGATCCTGATCCTGGTGCCTCTCTTCATGCCGATCGTCAAGCTCGCCGGCATCGATCCGGTCTATTTCGGGCTGATGTTCGTCATCAACACTTCGATCGGCCTGATCACGCCGCCGGTCGGTACCGTGCTGAACGTCGTCTGCGGCGTGGGGAAAAAGCCGATGAGCGCCGTCGTGAGCGGAACCGTCCCTTTCATCATCGCCTACCTCGTGCTTCTTGCACTGTTCGTCGCCTTTCCGGCCTTGATTACAGTGCCCATGCGTTTCTTTGCAGGCTAACCAGGGAGGAATAGCCATGAACACAGTGATGAAAACAATAGGGCTTGCCGCGGCTCTGACGCTTTCGGCCATCCCCGCCTTCGCGGAAAGCGTGCTGAAGCTCGCCCATGCGGCGCCGGAGACAGATCTCCAGCAGACCATGTCGATCTATTTCAAGGAGCAGGTCGAGGCCCGCTCGGGCGGCTCGATAAAAGTCAACATCTTCCCGCATGGCCAGCTTGGCAACGACGCGCAAATGATCGACGGCGCCCGCTCAGGCATCATCGACATCGCGATCTCGGGGCTCAACAACTTCACCGGCCTCATCCCCGAAGCAGGCGCCTTCGAACTGCCCTTCATGTTCCCCTCCCGTGACCTTGCCTACAAGATCCTCGATGGCGAGATCGGCCAGGGCGTCGCCGCCAAATTCGAACCGGTTGGCCTCAAGCTGCTCGGCTTTCCCGAAAACGGCTATCGCAACATCACGAACAATCGCGGCCCGGTTCGTACACCGGAAGATCTCAGCGGTCTGCAGATGCGCGTGAATAATTCAAAAGCGCTCAATGATATGTTCGCGCTTGTTGGAGCCAATCCGCAGCAGCTTCCCGTAGCGGAACTCTATACCGCACTCGAGACAGGCGTCGTGGATGCCCAGGACCATCCGATCGGCATCGTCGTCTCGTTCAAGTTCAACGAGGTGCAGAAATATCTGTCGCTCACCCAGCACGCCTATTCCGCGCTTGCCATGGTGATGAATATCGACAAGCTCAAAGGCCTGAGCGATGCGGAACAGAAGATCATCACGGACGTCGCGGCCGAGGCGGTCGCCAAGCAGCGCGAACTGAGCCTCGCCAAGGAGGAGGAGATGATTACCGGGTTGGAATCCGAAGGCATGACCGTCAACCGTGATGTCGACGCCGCAGCTTTCCAGACTGCCGTCAAGCCGGTCTGGGAAGGCTTCATCGACGAAAACGGCGACAGCCTCGTCAACGCGATCGTTGCCGCCTCGAAGTGACGCAGGAATGGGGCGGACGGTCCGGTCCGCCCCGCTTTCATTCTTCAAACAGCCGCACAAAGCCTTAGAGCAAACAACAGCGTGAAGCGGATTCTTCAGACGGGACGGGACGAACTGGTCACCGCTCAGGCGTGGTATCAGAGGCTGCTTTGCCTGAGGATCAGATCGGGACGGATCGTCACCCGCCCCGGCTCGTCCAGCTTGCCGTCGAGCACGTCGAGGATCAGTTTCGCGGTCTTCCCGCCGATCTCGCTGGCGAAGGCGTTGATCGTCGTCAGGCTTGGCACGCAGATGGCGCCGATCTCATAGTCGCCGAAGCCGCCGATGGCGATCTTTTCCGGCACGGCAATTCCGCGCCGTTGGCACTCGGTGAGCGCCCCGTAGGCGGAAAGATCGGAAACGCAGATCACCGCATCCGTATCGGGAAAGCGCTCGAGGAGTTGGCCCATCGCATTGGCGCCCTCGCGCATCGAGATCGGCGGCGGCCCCGCCGCGATCAGGCGCGGCGCATCCAGGCCGTGATCCTTCAGCGCCGCGATGAAGCCGGCCCTGCGATCGGCGCCGCGTGTATCGCGGGAGGCATCGCCGCCAATGAAGGCGATGTTGCGGTAGCCGACGGCAACGAAATGGTCGACCATCTCGCGCACGGCTTGAGCATTGGAAAAGCCGACGACATGGCCGATCGGTTCTTCCGGCAGATCCCAGGTCTCGATCACCGGAATGCCGGCATTCGTGAGGAGCTTGCGCGTGCGCGGCGTATGTTTTCCGCCCGTGACGACGATCGCTTCGGGTTTGCGCCGCAAAAGCTGCTCGACGAGCCGCTCTTCCTCCTGGACATCGTAATTGGTGTAGCCGAGCAGGATCTGCAGGCCACGCTCGGACACGCCATCGGAGAGCGCCCGGACGGTGTCGGCGAAATTGGCATTGTTGATCGACGGGATCGTGACTGCGATGAAGTCGGTGCGTTGTGAGCGCAGGTTGGAAGCGGTGCTGTCGAAAACATAGCCGAGTTCATCGGCGGCGCGCAGGACCGCCTCTCGGGTTTCCTGGCTGACCGACGCCTCACGCTTGAATGCGCGGGAAACCGTCATCGGCGAAACACCGGCGCGGTGCGCGACGTCCGCCATGGTCGGAGGCTTGCGAATGTTGTGCATGTTCGTCCATGTTATCGTTACCAACCAAGTACACCCACATCGAGGACGGAATGCAAGCCCCTTCAGCGCCGCCGCCGCAAGGAAGAACGGGGCGACAGATGCGTCACCGCAACTCGCCTAGAGCCGGAACTCGTTTGCCTGCGTTATGTGGTGATGGATGCGACCTTCGAAGAAGCGCGCCAGCACTTCCTCGGTGGCAGCCTTCGCCGCGGCTCGGGCCGGGCTTGCCAGGGCCTTTTCGACCGTATCGAGGTCCGGATAATTGATCGCAAGAATCATCGGGATTTCCGGGGCACCCTCGTCGCGGGCGTCGGCAAAGGTGACGCGCACGTCGAGAGCGCCGGGAAAGGCCTTCCATTTGGGCAGGATATTTTCCAGGACGGCAGCCCGGAAGGCGTGGGTCTCGCCTTCCTTCACCTTTCCCTCGAACAGCGCATAACGTGTAATCATCCGAACGTCTCCTTGTTGGGCCCCTTGAAATATTCCATGAGCGCAGCCTGGTCCTCGCCACCGAGGCCGGCGGCGGTCAGCATCCTATGCACTTCGGCGCAAACGGCCGTCAGCGGCATTGCCGTGTTGGTCCGTCGCGCGAGGTCCTGTGCGCCGTTCAGGTCCTTGACCATGTTGTCGATTCGGCCGGTGCGCCGGTAATCCCTGGCGACGAAGCGGGGCATATATTCCTGCAGGATTGCACTGTCGGCGCGCCCGCCCTTCAGCGCCTGCGGGACCTTGATTGCATCGATGCCGGCGTCGAGCGCGAGCTGGGTGGCCTCGGCCACCGCAAGAAAATTGAGCCCGCAGAGCACCTGGTTGATCAGCTTGGTCGTCTGGCCCGCGCCGGACGGACCCATATGGGTGTAGTTGGAGGCGACATGCTTGAGCACCTGATGGGCATCCCCCACATCCTGCTCGTTGCCGCCCGCCATCAGCGTCAACTCTCCGATCAATGCCTTGGGGGCGCCCCCGGAAAGAGGGCTGTCGACCCAGCGCAGGCGCGACTCCGCGGCCTGCAACGCCATCGCTTTCGTCGATTCCGGATCGATCGAGGACATGTCGATGATGAGCGTTCCGGATCTGGCGCCTTCCGCGACGCCGCCCGGGCCGAACACTGCCGCGTGGACGATCTTCGCCGAATTGAGGCTGAGGATCACATAGTCGGCGCGGGAAGCAGCCTCTGCGGCGCTCGCCGCCGCGACGGCGCCTTTGTCCACCAAGTGCTGGACCTTGTCGCGATCGAGGTCGAAAACCATGAGTTCGTTGCCGGTTTCGACGAGGCGCGTACCGATTGCGCCGCCCATGGCACCGGCGCCGATCAAGGCGACTTTATTGGTCATTTTCCCATTCCTCTGAGTTGGGTGGCGATGCTCTCGACGACTGCATCGAGCGGCTGGTCGATATCCACGCTGATGGCATTCTCGTCCGATCCAGGGGGCTCGAGCGCCGCGAACTGGCTTGCAAGCAGCGCAGACGGCATGAAGTGACCTTTGCGGGCGCTCATCCGCTCCTCGATGACCTCGAGCGAGCCGGCGAGGTGGACGAAGGCGACCGGACCTCCGACGATCTGTCGGATATGATCGCGATAGGCGCGCTTCAGCGCCGAACAGCCGATGATCGTTCTCCCTTCGCCGGAGGCAAGCGCCTCGCCGACCCGCGTCAGCCAAGGCCAGCGGTCGTCGTCGCTCAAGGGAATGCCCTTGCTCATCTTGTCGATATTTGCAGGCGGATGCAGATCGTCGCCGTCGAGATAGTCGGCAGCGATGCGTTTGGCGAGCGCGGCGCCGACCGTGGACTTGCCGCAACCGGCAACGCCCATCAGCACCATACGTTGGGGAAGATCAGAGAGAGGCTGTGATACCGCCGTCGACATAGAGCACGTGTCCGTTCACGAAAGAGGATGCATCCGAGGCAAGGAAGATACAGGCGCCGACCAGTTCGTCCACCTTGCCCCAGCGTCCAGCCGGCGTCCGCTTTTCCAGCCAGGCGGAAAAGGCGGGGTCGGCGACGAGGGCGGCATTGAGCGGCGTGTCGAAATAGCCGGGGGCGATCGCATTGCATTGGAGCCCGTACTTCGCCCAGTCGGTCGCCATCCCCTTCGTCAGATTGCCGACGGCACCCTTGGTCGCCGTATAGGGTGCGATGCCTGGTCGGGCGAGCGCTGTTTGCACGCTGGCGATGTTGATGATCTTGCCGGCACCCCGCTTGATCATGTGCCGCGCGACAGCCTGGCCGACATTGAAGACGGTCGAAACATTGGTCCGCAGCAGCTTCTCGAAGGCATCGGCGGGGAACTCCTCAAGCGGGGTGCGGTGCTGCATGCCGGCATTGTTGACGAGAATGTCGATGGCGCCGACTTCCGTCTCGAAGCGGTCGACGGCAGTCCGCACCGCCTGATGGTCGGTGGCGTCGAAGGCAAGCTGGCGCGCGCCGGCGATCCGCCCCGCCGCGCCGGCAAGCTTTTCCTCATCGCGCCCGTTGAGGATCACCTCGGCTCCGGCCTCGGCAAGCCCGCGGGCGAGAGCGAAGCCTATCCCCTGTGACGAGCCGGTAACGAGCGCCCGCCGCCCTTTGAGATCAAACAGTTCAAGGCTCATTTTTCCTCCCGCATTCATCTCGACAAGCTTGCTTGATCTGTTTATGTTATCGATAACATTCAATGTCAAGGGACGGAGAAACGAATTGAGAAAACCACATATTCTCCAAGTCGGCCACTATCCGGAGTGGGACGAGGTGCCGCTGAACGAGGCTTTCACGGTTCATCGCTATTTCGACGCCTCGGACAAGGCGCGCTTCCTCGCGGAGGTCGGCCCACAGGTTCGCGCCATTGCCACACGCGGCGAACTCGGCGCCAGCCGAGCAATGATCGAGGCCTGTCCTGCCCTCGAGGTGGTGTCGGTCTATGGCGTCGGTTTCGACGCCGTCGACCTCGTTGCCTGCCGCGAGCGCGGCATCCGCGTGACGAATACGCCGGACGTGCTGACCAATGACGTGGCTGATCTCGGCGTCGCGATGATGCTCTGCCTCTCGCGCGGCATGATCGGGGCGGAAAGTTGGGTCAAGGACGGAAGTTGGGCGAAGAAGGGGCTTTATCCGCTGAAACGCCGCGTCTGGGGCCGCCGCGCCGGCGTGCTCGGCCTGGGGCGGATCGGCTATGAGGTGGCCAAGCGCCTGAGAGGCTTCGACATGGAGATCGCCTATTCCGACATGGCGCCAAAGCCCTATGCCGCCGAATGGCAGTTCGTGGCCGACCCCGTTGCCCTCGCGGAGCGGTCAGACTTCCTTTTCGTAACGCTCGCCGCCTCGGCCGCAACCCGCCATATCGTCGGGCGCGAGGTCATCACCGCCCTCGGCGGCGAAGGCATGTTGATCAATATCTCCCGCGCCTCGAATATCGACGAAGAAGTGCTGCTCGAGGCGTTGGAGAACGGCACCCTCGGATGCGCGGCGCTCGACGTTTTCGAAGGCGAACCGGCACTGAACCCCCGATTTCTCGCGCTCGACAATGTGCTCCTTCAGCCGCACCATGCGTCCGGCACAGTGGAGACGCGCAAGGCCATGGGGCAATTGGTGCGGGATAATCTGGCCGCGCATTTCGCCGGCGAACCGCTGCTGACGCCGGTTCTTTGAGGAGGCCGAGATGAAAGCAATCGTCGTTCATGGGCCGAAGGACCTGCGCATCGAAGACCGGGCGGAAGACGTGCCCGGTGCAGGCGAAGTGCGGCTTCGCCTCGCCGTTGGCGGGGTCTGCGGAAGCGACCTCCATTATTACAATCATGGCGGCTTCGGCGCCGTCCGACTGCGTGAGCCGATGATCCTCGGCCATGAGGTTTCGGCTCATGTGGAAGTGCTTGGGCCGGGCGTCGAAGGGCTTGCCATCGGAGACCTCGTCGCCGTTTCGCCGTCGCGGCCCTGCCGGTCCTGCCGCTATTGCCAGCAAGGGCTCCACAACCAGTGCCTGAACATGCGCTTCTATGGCAGCGCGATGCCCTTCCCCCATATCCAGGGCGCTTTCCGTGAGGTGCTGGTCGCCGATGCCCAGCAATGCGTGCCTGCCGCAGGGCTGACGCCGGGCGAAGCGGCCTTGGCCGAGCCGCTCGCCGTGGCGCTCCATGCCACCCGACGCGCCGGCGAAATGCTGGGCAAGCGGGTGCTGGTGACCGGCTGCGGCCCGATCGGCGTGCTGGCGATCCTTGCAGCGCGCCGCGCCGGCGCAGCTGAGATCATCGCGACCGATCTTTCCGACTTCACGCTCTCATTAGCACGGACCGCCGGGGCCGACCGCGTCATCAACACGAAGGACCAGCCGGACGCTCTCGCCCCCTATTCGGCCGACAAGGGCAGCTTCGACGTGCTTTACGAGTGCTCCGGTGCGGCGCCAGCGCTCGCGGCCGGAATAGCGGCGCTGCGCCCGCGCGGCGTGATCGTGCAACTGGGTCTTGGCGGCGACATGAGCCTGCCGATGATGGCGATCACTGCCAAGGAACTCGAATTGCGGGGATCCTTCCGCTTCCACGAGGAATTCGCAACCGGAGTCGGGCTCATGCAGAGAGGGCTGATCGACGTCAAACCGCTGATTACCCACACCTTGCCGCTTTCGGAAGCCGTTACGGCCTTCGAACTGGCGAGCGACCGCGGCCGGGCGATGAAGACTCAGATCGCCTTCTCCTGAATGACAGGCGAAAGATCGGGCGTCGCGGCAAAAGCCACGCCGCGCGCGCAAAGGTGATCGGGGTTGCCTTTGCGCTCCCTGCCCTGCAGTGATGCTCTCCGCAAACAATCGAAATACGATCGCAAAAAGGAGTAAGTCCGGATGTCGTTCTTCGAGGTGGTCGACGACCGTTTCCGGTCCTTCGTCATGGGCAATTCGCCCGTCAAGCAGATCGCGACCGGGTTCGATTGGGTCGAGGGACCGGTGTGGTTCGGCGATGCCGGCTGCCTTCTCTTCTCCGACATACCCAACAACCGAATACTGCGCTGGGTTCCGGAAGCCGGCATTTCGACCTTCAGGAGCCCCTCGAACTACGCCAATGGCAACACGCGCGACAGGGAGGGCAGGCTCATCACCTGCGAGCACGGCACGCGGCGCGTGACGCGAACCGAGCATGATGGCTCGATCACCGTCATCGCCGACAGCTATGAGGGGAAGCGGTTGAATTCGCCCAATGACGTGGTGGTGACATCCGATGGCTCCATCTGGTTCACCGATCCGCATTACGGCATCATGACCGATTACGAGGGCTATCGGGGCGAGCAGGAACTCCCCTGCCAAGTCTATCGCGTTCGTCCTTCCGGCGCGATCGAAGCGGTTCTTACCGATTTTGCCTGCCCCAACGGCCTCGCCTTCAGCCCCGACGAGAGCCGGCTTTATGTCGCCGACACCGGACGGATGTTCTCATCCGATCCGCAGCATATCCGCGTTTTTGACGTCCATGCCGATGGCAGCCTTTCGGGTGGCAAGGTATTCCACATGATTGAGCCCGGCTGCGCGGACGGTTTCCGCGTCGACAGCGACGGCAATCTCTGGTCTTCCGCCGCGGATGGCGTGCATTGCATCGCGCCCGACGGTCACCTAATGGGCAGGATTCGGGTACCGGAGCTCGTTTCCAACCTCTGCTTCGGCGGCCGGGCAAAGCACCTGCTCTTCATCACGGCCTCGACGAGCGTCTACATGGTCGCGCTCAATCGCAAGGGCGTGCAGCGCCCTTAGCCTTGTAGTCAGCCGAGTGCCTGGCTCACCAAACCGTAGGTGACCGTCCCTTCGGTCGCGGCGGCATTCGCTTCGACGCCCTCTCGCGCCAGAGACATGGTGAGCACGGTATCGAATACCGCCATTCCCGCATCGGAGAGAAAGCCGGCAAAGGCGCCACCGCCGTGATGCGTATCGATGCGCAGGAAACCACCCGCGTGATCAAGGACGTGCGGATGGACGACCGCGATCGCGTCGGCGTCGTCTGTTGCGACGACGGGGCCAACCACATGTCCACGGCCAAAGGGGCGGCAGAGCGCAAATGCCGCAAGCGCTCCGTCGCGAAATAGTCCGTAACCAACGGACTGTGGGAAGAGTTTGCCAATCAAGATGTCGCGTGCAACGCCAAAGGCACGCGCATCCATTTCGACCACGGCTGAGAGGTCTTCAGCGCTCAGCCGTCTTACGGTCGGCCCCTCAGGGGCAGTGTCGGTTTCCACCGGATGCACGACACCCTGGCACTGATAAACGGTCTTGACCGGATGGAAGCCGAGCGAATCATAGAGACGACGCGCCGCCCGGGTGGAATTGAGCCGAAGGTCGCGGCCGCGGCAATCGGCAAGAACGCGCTGCATCAACCAATGACCCGTGCCGTTCGTCTGCAACCGGGGCGAAGTGATCACCATGCCGATCGTCGCGAACTCTTCGCCATGCGGGAACCACATGGCCGAGCCGGTCACCCTGCCGATTTCATCGAGCGCGACATAGCCCCGACCGAACTCGCGCAGAAACTGCAGATCTTCCGCGCGCAACGGCCAGCCGACGGAAATCGACAGCGCGTGCAATTGCTCGAGGTCTATGCTGTCGACATCCGCGATATGCAGTTCAAAGCTATCGATGAGTTTGATTTCGGGTGCCTGCCCGCCCACTCTCTGATCTCCCACATATGGCACTAAAACGAAGGCGCGCCGGAAACGCTTCTCCCGAGATTAACGCGTCGCACCCGACAGATTTCGCTTGAGACGCCGCCGGATACACAACATTCCATCAAATTTAGCACGCTTTCGGCACGCAAACCCTGCGGCGGCCCCTAGACTGATTGGGGAAGATATAAGTCGGCCCGTCATCGCCGGTGAATTAGAGTGCACGGACATGTCGCTTCCCGCAAGCCCCGTCGCGAGCGCCGCAAAACTCGCACCTCGCGTCGATGCGGACCTGAGCACATTGTGAGGAGATCGATGCAGGCAGCTGAAATCCTTGAGGCATTGGTTGCCTTTCCTTCCGTGGTTGGCACGCCCAATGATAGCATCGTCGCCTGGGTTCACGACTATCTCAGGCGCCACGGTATCACCGCCGCCATGCTTCCCGGCCCGGAAGGAGACCGCGCGAACCTGTTCGCCACCGTCGGCCCGAAGGAACTGCCTGGCTATGTTCTCTCGGGTCATATGGATGTCGTTCCGGCAAACGAGGACGGCTGGACGAGCGATCCCTTCCGCCTCCGCGCCGATGCGGGTCGGCTCTGTGGCCGAGGAGCGAGCGACATGAAGGGCTTTCTTGCCGTCGTCCTCGCCGTCATTCCAAAACTTGCGGCGCTGCCGCTCCGCCGTCCGATCCACATCGCCTTCTCCTATGACGAAGAGGCCGGTTGCCGCGGCGTGCCGCACATGATCGCACGCTTGCCGGAGCTTTGCGAAAAGCCGCTGGGGGCGATCATCGGCGAGCCGAGCGGAATGCGGGCGATCCGCGCGCACAAAGGAAAGGCGGCCGCGCGGCTGACGGTCAGGGGCCGCTCCGGTCATTCGTCGCGGCCGGACCAAGGCCTGAATGCGGTGCATGCGATGAGCGACGTGCTCGGCCAGGCCGTGGCCGAGGCTGAACGGCTGAGCCACGGCCCCTTCGAAGCGACGTTCGAGCCGCCCTATTCCTCGCTCCAGATCGGGACGCTGAGGGGTGGTCAAGCGGTCAACATCATTCCTGACAGCTGCGAGGCGGAATTCGAGGCGCGGGCCATTTCCGGCATCGACCCGGCCGGACTGCTTGAGCCCGTGCGGCAAGCGGCCGAAAGGCTGACCGGGCGCGGTTTTGGGGTGGAGTGGCAGGAGCTCAGCGCCTACCCCGCCTTGTCGCTGGCCGAAGGCGCGCCGCTCGCGGCTCTCCTCGAGGAGCTAACAGGTGTCGAGCCACTTGCCGCTGTCAGCTACGGCACCGAGGCCGGCCTCTTCCAGCAGGCGGGTATCGACGCGATCATATGCGGCCCGGGTGAAATCGGCCGCGCGCACAGGGCGAACGAATACATCCTGGTGGAGGAGCTCGAGGCCTGTCGGGCGGTGATCGAGGCACTTGGTGCACATTGTGCGTCCTGAGATGGAGCAACTCCGGCTATGACCTTCCTCTTCAACTCCGATGCGAAGCGCGGCGCGATTTTCGCCGAGGCCTTCGCGCGCGACCTGCCTGACATTGCCTTTTCGATGGATCCGGCGAAAGTCGATCCCGATGACGTGCGCTATCTGATCACCTGGACCGTACCAGCGGATCTCGCGCGCTATCGCAACCTTGAAATTCTGTTCTCGATAGGCGCCGGTGTCGACCAGTTCCAAATCGATGCGGTACCGGCGGGCGTGAAGGTCGTGCGCATGGTCGAGGACGGTATCGTGCGGATGATGCAGGAATATGCGACCCTTGCGGTTCTTGCGCTCCACCGTAACCTACCCGCCTATATCGACCAGCAGCGTCGTGGGCTTTGGCAGCCGATCGCCCAGCGGCAGGCGGCGGAGCGCCGCATCGGCGTTCTCGGTCTCGGCATGCTTGGCAGAGCCGTGCTCGAGCGGTTGAAACCCCTGGGCTTTCAGCTTTCCGGCTGGAGCCGCAACCCGCGCGAAATCGAAGGCGTCACCTGTCTGAACGGCGGGCATGGTCTAGACACGCTGCTACGATCGACGGACATTCTCATCTGCCTGCTGCCGCTGACGGACGAGACGCGCGGCTTCCTTAGCGCCGATCTTTTCGCCAAGCTGCCGGCCGGAGCGGCACTCGTCCATGTCGGCCGCGGTCCGCAGCTCGATCATCACGCGCTTCTTCGAGCCCTGGACAGCGATCATCTCTCGGCCGCCGTGATCGACGTCACCGACCCGGAGCCGCTGCCGGATACCCATCTCTTCTGGAACCATCCGAAGATCCTGCTGACGCCGCATGTAGCGAGCGTCACGCAACCCGAAACGGCCGCGCGCGCTGTGATCGACAACATCAAACGTCATCAAGCGAGACTTGATCCGATCGGGCTCATCGATCGCGACCGCGGCTATTAACTCCATAGTCAGGAAAGGAAAGACATGACCCTGTTGAAGACGATTGAGACGAATCCCGCCTTCGCTCCGCGCGAATCAACGCCACTTCCCGAACGCCTCATCGCCGGCAACCCGTCGTTTAAGACCTGGGCGCAGGACGTCGCCCGCGGCGAGATGATCCATACCGGCATCTGGGAAGCGACCCCCGGCGAGACGCGCTCGATCAAGGGCGAAACCTTCGAATTCTGCCACATCCTTGCCGGCGTCGTTGAGATCACGCCTGAAGGCGGCAACCCAGTCGTCTACAAGGCCGGCGACAGTTTTATCATGAAGCCCGGCTTCGTCGGCGTATGGAAGACCATCGAGACGGTGCGCAAGATCTACGTGACAGTGATGTGACCGGCGTCGCGCGCGAGACACGCCGTCTTCGCAGTCAACACTCGACGGCTGGCTGCGAGCGCATCGGCCTGGAGATCGACACGGATGCTCGGATACGATCTTTGCGCGTCTGAAGAGCCGCACGCGCTTTAGAGCCTTTCCGAGATCCCATTCAGCCTTCCTGTCCGCACGTTAGAATGATTCTAAAAGGCACTCGACAAACGCGTTGGTCGAGGCTATTTGCTAGGTGCTCAACCTCGCTAGAAGGACCTATATCATGAAGGGTGATCCCCAAGTCATCGAGCGGCTCAACGAAGCACTATTCCTGGAACTCGGAGCGGTAAACCAATATTGGCTGCATTACCGCCTGCTCGAAGACTGGGGCTATACAAAGCTTGCCAAGAAAGAGCGCGCCGAATCGATCGAAGAAATGCAGCACGCCGACAAGCTGGTCGCACGCATCATCTTCCTCGAGGGGCATCCGAACCTTCAGACGCTGGCCCCATTGCGTATTGGGCAGAACATCAAGGAAGTCCTGGAGGCCGATCTTGCCGGTGAGTACGACGCACGAACCTCCTACAAGGCTTCGCGCGACATCTGTAATCAGGCCGGTGATTACGTATCGATGAAGCTCTTCGAGGAGCTGCTCGCAGACGAGGAGGGCCACATCGACTTCCTGGAAACGCAGCTCGAGCTCCTTGACAAGCTCGGCGTCGAAAAATACGGCCTGCTCAACGCGGACTCCGCTGAAAGCGCTGAATGAGCGAGCCCACTGCATGTCTCCCCGAATCGACCCGATTCAAGGACAAGAGACATGCAGCAATTCAAATTGCTGCTATTGTTGCGGGTCTGATTAGACGCGCGACGCTCTGACGGCGCGGCCAACCTGACGACAGGTGGCCGCGCATTTCTCCTACCTCCGCCATCTCGCCGTTCTGACAAGCGCCCCCAAGTCGAACCAGCGCATCCTGTTTCGCGAGGACCAGCAGGTTTTCCCCATTTTGTCGCCCGCGGCCTTCCAAGCGCTCACCTCCGCCGCATCTTCCCCGGAGCGCTCTCTACCTCCGCCCCGTCAGGGGCGATATCCGGGCATCACTCCCTCTTCTTATCATGCTGACCTGGCCGATCCTGCCAAAGATTTGACTGTCGCGTTGCCGAAAACGTAATTTTCCGCCGTCCCGGCGTTGTCAGTCGATGCTTGCTGCTCGCAATGCTCGGCTAGTATTGCCTCGAGCCCACGCCGAGGACGTACCGATGACACTCAGCTTCGATCCAGACAGAATTCCCCTTCCCATCGGACACTTCATCGGTGACCGGTTGGTGCCCGCCGAAGGCGTTATCGACATGCATCGGCCGTCGGATGGCAAGGCCTATGGGGGTTGTCCGCTAGCAGACGAGGCCCTCGTCGACCGCGCCGTGGAGACCGCCAAGAAGGCTTTGAAAGCAAGCAACTGGGGCGGAGTACGACCGCGCGAACGCACGGTCGTACTGCAGCGCTGGGCCGACCTCATCGAAAAGGAAGCGGAAACCCTCGCCAAGCTGGAAGCGCTTTCGTCGACCCGCCCCGTTGGTCATCTCGTCGCCGGCGACATCGCCGTCAGCGCCGAGCAGATCCGCTTCTTCGCCGAATTTGCCGACAAGGAAGGCAGCGACCTCGTGCCGACCGACGATAGCAACCTCGGCATGATCATGACCGAACCCTATGGCGTCGTCGGGGCCATCACGCCCTGGAACTTCCCTGTTTCAATGGCCGCTTGGAAGCTCGGACCGGCGCTTGCCGCGGGCAATGCGGTGGTGCTGAAACCATCGGAAATGACGCCGTTTTCAACCGTTTACCTTGCCGAACTCGCGATCCGCGCCGGCATCCCGGCCGGCCTTATCAATATCGTGCTCGGCGATGGACTGGTGACCGGCAACGCGATCACCGGTCACCCGGACATAGCAAAAGTGAGCTTCACCGGCTCGACCGGCGCCGGCGCCGCGATCATGGCCAATATCGCCCGTACAGGCGTCAAGCCAATGACACTTGAACTCGGCGGAAAGAGCCCGCAACTGGTCTTCGCCGATGCGGACCTCGACAAAGCTGCTGCGGCAATCGCCCAGAGCATGCTTTCCAATGCCGGCCAGGCCTGTGTCGCGGGCTCGCGGCTAATCGTCGAGGAGAGCGTCGCCGCGCCGCTCGCCGAGGCGATCGTTGCGCGCATGAAGGCTGCGAAGGCGGGCCCAACCTGGGACGAGACGAGTGAATACTCGCCCATCATCTCGAAGCGGCAGTTGAGCCGGATCCACGGCATCGTCGAGGCGGCCGTGTCGGCAGGCGGCGAATGCCTGCTCGGCGGCCGTCAAATGGACGCGCCGGGCTATTTCTATCAGCCGACGCTGATGGCCGTCCGCGATGCCCGCTCGCCAGCGATCATCGAAGAAATCTTCGGACCGGTGCTCACCATGCAGACCTTCGCCGACGAGGAAGAGGCTTTGGCGCTCGCCGATCATCCGACCTACGGCCTTGCCGCAGGCCTCTTCACCCGAGACCTCTCGCGAGCGGTGCGTCTTACGCGCAAACTCCAGGCCGGCACCGTCTGGGTCAATCGCTACAGCCGCTCGCGCGACCACATCCTGCCGACCGGCGGCTACAAGCGCTCCGGCATCGGAAAGGACCTCGGCCGCGAGGCCTACCATGCCAACCGCAAAAGCAAGAGCGTGCTCATCAGCCTCTAGGGACTTGCGTGGCCTCGCCCACGCTCCGTCCGCCCATGTTTTAGTTATGTCGCAGGTTCTGTCGGTGAGGCGCTGGTCGCTTTTTAGAAACCTGCTCGGGGAGATTCAATGACATCCTATTCCATAGCTCTCATCCCTGGCGACGGCGTCGGCCGCGACGTAACCGACGCGGCGTGGCAGGTCCTGTCGACCGTTGCCAGACATTCCGCATTTACGCTCAGCGGTACGCCCTTTCCCTGGTCCTGTGCCTTCTACAAGGAGACCGGCGCGATGATGCCGCCGGACGGCATCGAGACGCTGCGCCGGTTCGACGCGATCCTGCTCGGAGCTGTCGGCTGGCCCGCCGAGGTACCGGATTCCGTTTCGCTGCACGGGCTGCTGCTACCGATCCGCAAGGCCTTCGTGCAATATGCGAATATTCGGCCGCACCGGCTGCTGCCGGGCGTGCGCGGACCGCTCAGGGCCGAGAACTTCGATATCCTCTGCATTCGCGAAAACACTGAGGGCGAGTATTCTGGTGCCGGCGGCCGCGTCCATCAGGGAACGACGGGCGAGGTGGCGGTCGAGACCTCCATATTCACCCGCACTGGCGTCGAAAGGATCCTTCGCTTCGGCTTCGAACAGGCGCGGGCGCGCCGGGGCAAGCTCGCTTCGGTGACCAAGTCGAATGCGCAGAAATACTCCATGGTGTTCTGGGACGAGATCACTCACAAGCTCGCCGCCGAATACCCTGATGTCGATGTGACCAGCTACCACATCGATGCCATGGCCGCGCGCATGGTGATGGCGCCGGAAAGCCTCGACGTCGTCGTCGCCTCGAATCTCTTCGGTGACATCTTGACCGATCTCGGCGCAGCCATCCAAGGCGGTCTCGGTTTTGCCGCCTCGGCCAATATCAATCCGGACCGAAGCGCTCCATCGATGTTCGAGCCGGTGCACGGCTCCGCCCCCGACATCGCCCATCTCGGCATTGCCAACCCCATCGCCGCCATCTGGTCTGGCGCGATGATGCTCGAGCATCTCGGAGAAAAGAACGCAGCGCAGGCAATCATGGGCGCGCTCGAGAAGACCACCGCCCGTGGCATCGGCACTGTACCCGGCAAGGACAGGACGGAAACCATAACAGCAGCGGTGCTCGCCGCGCTCGACTGATCATGAGGGGAAATATCATGCAGAGCTTGAAAGATCGCGATCTCTTCCGCCAGTCCGCGCTGATCGACGGCAAATGGATCGAAGCAGTGTCGGGCGCGGTCGTTGAAGTCAACGACCCGGCAAGCCAAACGACTCTCGGCACGGTTCCGGACATGGGAACCGCCGAAACGCGCGCCGCGATCGAGGCGGCCAACGCCGCCTTCGGTCCCTGGAAGAAAAGAACGCACGCCGAGCGAGCCGCCCTGCTCGAGCGCTGGTACGCGCTCATGACCGAGAACCTCGAGGATCTGGCGCTGCTGCTCACCCTCGAGCAGGGAAAGCCGCTCGACGAAGCGCGCGGCGAGATCCGCTATGGCGCATCCTTCGTCAAGTGGTTCGCCGAGGAAGCGCGCCGCATCGGCGGGCATACCATCCCCTCGCCCACGCCGGATCGGCGAATCATCGTGCTCAAGGAAGCGGTCGGCGTCTGCGCCATCATCACACCGTGGAATTTCCCGAACGCGATGATCACCCGCAAGGTGGCGCCGGCGCTCGCGGCCGGTTGCACGGTGGTCATCAAGCCCTCGGAGTTCACGCCCTTTTCGGCGCTCGCCCTCGGCGTGCTGGCAGAGCGCGCCGGCATTCCGGCCGGCGTTATCAACATAGTCACCGGCATGCCGACGGCGATCGGTAACGAATTCATGGCAAACGAGACGGTGCGCAAGATCTCCTTCACCGGTTCGACGCGCGTTGGCTCGCTGCTGATGCGAGGCGCAGCCGACAGCGTCAAGCGGCTTTCGCTCGAACTCGGCGGCAATGCACCCTTCATCGTCTTCGACGACGCCGATCTCGATCTCGCCGTTGAGGGGGCGATCGCTTCCAAATTCCGCAATGGCGGCCAGACCTGTGTCTGCGCCAACCGCATCCTCGTGCAGGCTGGCGTCTATGACGCCTTCGCGGAGAAACTCGGCGCTCGGGTGAACGCCATGAAGGTCGGCCCGGGCACGGAACCAGGCATTGCTGTCGGCCCGATGATCAACGAGGCGGCGATCGAGAAGATCGACCGCCATGTCGAGGACGCACTAGCCAAAGGCGCGAAAGTCGCTGCGCGTGGCAGAGCGGTGCCGGAGGGAAGACAATACACGGCTCCAATCGTGCTCACCGGCGCCACCACCGACATGCTGCTCGCCGGTGAGGAAACCTTCGGTCCCGTTGCACCGCTCTTCCGCTTCGAGACGGAGGAGGAGGCGATCGCTATTGCCAACGGCACGCCCTTCGGCCTCGCCGCCTACTTCTACACCGAGAGCCTGAAACGGTCCTGGCGCGTTGCGGAAGCGCTCGAATTCGGCATGATCGGGCTCAACACGGGCGCCATCTCTACTGAAGTCGCGCCTTTCGGCGGCGTGAAGCAATCGGGACTCGGCCGTGAGGGCGCCCAGGTGGGCATCGAGGAATATCTGGAAATGAAGAGCTTCCACATCGGTGGGCTGGAGTAGGATTTTTCAAATCTGAAAAACACCTCGCGGAATCAAGGGTTCTGATCGCCGAGCGTGCGGTGGCATGTTGGTGAGCATCGCTTCACAACAGAAGGGGATGCCATGCTTGCCACCGACATTTCTGCGACCATCCGCAGGCCGTTGGGTCGTTCGGGGCTTTCGGCCGGATCAATCGGCTTGGGCTGCTGGGCGATCGGAGGCCATTTCACCCTGCGCGGAAAGCCGGACGGCTGGGGCGACGTCGACGATGAACAGTCGATCCGCGCCATTCACCTAGGCCTCGAAATGGGCGCGTCGCTGATCGACACGGCCGATGCGTACGGAACCGGGCACAGCGAGGATGTTATCGGCCGGGCGCTCAGCGATCGACGAGGCGACGCAATCATCGCAACCAAGTTTGGTTACACCTACGACCGCGCCGCTCGCGCCCTCGTCGATACCGATTTCAGCCCCGCTTACATCCGAAAGGCCTGCGCCGCGTCGCTCCAGCGTCTGGGCACCGATTACATCGACCTCTACCAGATCCATGTCGGAGAGCTTTCGGATGACGAAGCGGACGCGGCTGGCGAGACGCTCGAAAATCTGGTGGAGAAAGGTGCCATCCGGTTCTGGGGCTGGAGCACTGACAACGCCGTTGGCGCCAGACGAATGGTGAAATTCCCGCACTTCGTCGCGGTCCAGCAAGAACTGAACGTCTTCATAGACGCCCCGGATATGTTGGTAATGTGCGAAGGCAACAATCTCGCCAGCATCACTCGATCGCCGTTGGCGATGGGCTTCCTCACGGGAAAATTCAGTTCTGAAATGCGTTTGCCCGGACATGACGTTCGCGCCGCAGGTCATAGCTGGGTGCGATTCTTTCAGGACGGGCGCCCGCGAGCCGATTACCTTGAACGCCTATCGCAGATCCGAGAGCTTCTCCAGACCGGCGGCAGGACCTTGGCGCAAGGCGCGCTCGGATGGATTCTTGCCCGTTCGCCCAATACCTTTCCAATACCCGGCTTCAAGACGGAGGCGCAGGTGCGGGAGAATCTAGCCGCCCTGGAAAAGGGAGCCCTGCCAGCGGCGACAATGGCGGAAATCGATGCGCTTCTCGCTTAGAGCCTTTCCGGGTTAAATGGAAACAATTCTGTTGGCTCAAGCGGAGCGGAATGTTTGCCCGGCTGGCGCGCGGCGTAGCCAAAGCATACGGCCTACAGCGCCGCGCGTCTTATCAGACGCGCAAAGGTCGCTGTAGCGCTGTGAAGCGCTGCATGTCTTTGTCCTTAAATCGAGATCGATTTAAGGAGACATGCAGAAGCCAGCCGGGCAAACAGGCCGCCCGCTTCAGCCAACCCGCAGGGCCGGGCATCTTTCCGCCAGGATCAGAGGCGATCGCCTCGGCCGTACCTCCGGGTACGACATGCGGCGATCGCCTCTGACCTGACGAAAACCTGCTCCGGCAGAATGTTTCCATTTCACCCGGAAAGACTCTAAACCGGAAAGCAGGCAGGGAGCCCCTTACTGGATCCTGTCCAGCATTTTGTAATACATGCCGACTATCGGCAGGAACCACGGCTTCCCGAAATGTCCCGGTACGGCGGGCCATTCGAGGCCTTTCAGGGGGTTGCGGTCCGGCCTTCCTATGATCGCGTCCGCCATCATGATGCCGAGGTGGGTCGAAAGCTGCGCGCCGTGGCCGGAGTAGCCCATCGCGTACCACACGCCGTCGTGATATCCGGCACGCGGGAAGCGGTCTCTGGTCATGTCGACGAGACCGCCCCAGCAATAATCGATCTCGACATGAGCAAGTTGCGGAAAGATCTCGGCCAAGCTCGTCCTGAGAATCGCCCCGCTTTTCGCATCCGATCGTTGGTCCGAGCTCGCCGAAAAGCGCGCACGACCGCCGAAGATTAGCCGGTTGTCCGGAGCCAACCGGAAATAGTTGCCGATGTTCATCGAAGTGACGCAGGTGCGGTTGCCCGGCATGGTGGCCGCGACTTCCGCATCCGTCAGCGGCCGGGTGGCAATCAGGAAGCTTCCGACCGCTATGATGCGGCGGCGGAAGTAGCCGAAGTTAGCAGACGTATAGGCACCGGTGGCTACAAGGACTGCATCCGCGCTGGCGCTGCCGCGCGCGGTCTTTAACAGATGGCGACCGCCGCTCTCACGGTGCTCCGTCACTGCCGCGCGCTCGAAGATCGTGGCGCCGTGGCGTTTGGCCGCCTCGGCAAGGCCGACGACATAGCGCCCCATATGCATCATCGCACTCTTTTTCGACAGCATCGCGCCGAAGAAGCGGGAGCCAACCTCCCCTTTAAGGTCATCTGCACTCAAGAGCGCCGTGTCCGGATCAACCTCCGCGTTGACTGCCTCGAAATTGCGGGCAATCGCGGCCAAATGCTGGGGTTTGGAGGCGAGCTTCAATTTCCCGGCGCGGCGGAAGTTGCAGTCGATCCCCTCCTCGGCGATCAGCGCCTCGATCGTGTCGATCGACTCGTCGAGCGCCCGATAGAGAGCGATCGCCCGCTCCTTGCCGAGCTCCGCCTTTGCGGCGAGGTAGCTGTGCGCCAGCCCATTGTTCAAGTGTCCGCCATTACGGCCGGAGGCACCCCAGCCGACCCTTTCCGCCTCCAGCACGACAACTTTGGCACCGGCCTTGGCGAGTTGCCGGGCTGCAGCGAGGCCAGTGAAGCCGCCGCCGATAACGGCGACATCATAATGGCCGTCAACCGGGCCCTGCGTTGCCCCGGCGAAGGCCGGGGCGCTGTCGTGCCAATAGGAAACGTACTTCATGGCGGATCGCCCCTTTTCCTCATCCGCTCTACAAAGCCGTGCGTTTTTCAGACGCGTATAGGGCGCTGCAAGCGTTTAAACCTATCCATCGCGCGGCCCGAAAATCGGGCCCCGATTTTCGGGCGAATGCGCTAGAGGCCGACGACGCCCGGCAGTCCGGAAATGTCGGCGATCTCGACATAGCCATAATAGGGGTTCGCCGGCTCGTGGCCGCGGTTCACCCACACCTTGTTCTTGATGCCGAGGTCATGGGCCGACATCAGGTCGTAGCGGAAGGAGGAAGAGCAATGCAGAATGTCTTCCGGGCCGCAACCCAGCATGTCCAGCAAGTATTCGAAGGCCTTGAAGCGCGGCTTGTAGGCTTGCGCCTGTTCGGCGGTGTAGACCGCATGGAAGGGCGCGCCGAGCTTTTCGACATTCGACATGATCTGTGAATTCATGGCGTTCGACAGAATGACCAGCGGAATTTCCTTGGCGACCTTGGCGAGCCCCGCCGGCACGTCCGGATGCGGACCCCAGGTCGGCACGCGCTCATAGACCATCCGAGCTGCCTCGTCGCGGAATTTTATGCCGTTACGCTTGCAGGTGCGCTCGAGCGAATTGTGCACCACCTCGGCATAGGGCTTCCAGTCGCCCAAAATCTCATCGAGGCGGTAGGCGGCGAAATTCTTGATGAACTCCGCCATCCGCGGTTCGTCCAGCTGCTCGCTGTAAAGGTCGCGCGCCGCTTCCGCCATCTGGAAGTTGGTCAGCGTGCCGTAGCAGTCGAAGGTGATGTATTTCGGGCGGAAGGTGGTCATGTGCATATCCTTCATGGTCGGGAGCGGATACTAAGATCATAGGCGCCGGCCCGCGCCTCGGCTCACCTGATTTCGCGAGTATCCAAGCAGAATCTGCCGTATCGAAAGTCGCCTTTGGCAGAAGGTTGCGAGCTTCGGCCCCCGCCCGCTCCATCGCAGACTCCGGTTCCCCGCGACCCTCGCGCCTGCCGGCATAAGATGCGGTCGCCTGCGTTCGCAAAACCATAAGATACCGCGCCGAACCTGACCTTCAGACGATCTGCCGGACCCAGATCCTCCAGACTTCTAGATCAGAAGCAAGGAACATACGCGATGCAGACACGTCAGATCGATCTCATACCCTTCAGCCCCGAACACCTCGACGCCGCAGTCAGGCTATCACGTCAGGCGGGTTGGCCACACCGGCCCGAGGAATGGCAGATGTCGTTCTCCCTGAGCGAAGGCATCGTCGCAGTCGAGGACGATCGGGTCGTCGGCACTGTGCTCGTCACCTCATACAAAGAGGACTGTGCGACCATCAATATGGTTATTGTCGATGAAACGATGCGCGGCCGTGGTCTCGGTCGCCGGCTGATGGAGGCCGCCTTGCACATTGCCGGTAACCGCCCGCTGCGGCTGGTGGCGACGGCGGAGGGCCTGCCGCTTTATGAGAAGTTTGGCTTTCGGGAGACCGGGCGTGTGCTGCAGCACCAGGGCGTCGTTGGAAAAATGACCGCTCCTGCGGGCGTGGAACCTGCGAACCCAGCCGATGTTGCAGCCATTGTCGAAGTCGACCGTGGCGCCTTCGGCGGAGACCGCGGCGACCTCATCGCCAATATCGCAACGATTGGCGAATTCGCGGTGATCCGCCGCGATGGACGCGTTTGCGGTTACGCGGCCGTCAGACCTTTTGGCCGCGGCGAGGTCATCGGACCCGTCGTAGCCGCTGATCTCGACGACACCAAGGCATTGATCGCATACCACATCGCTCGGCGGCCCGGGCGTTTCCTGCGGGTCGATGCGATCGCCGATACCGGCCTCGGGCCGTGGCTCGCCGAACGCGGCCTTGCCCATGTCGGCGACGGCATCGTCATGATGACGTCGGTCAACGAACCCGCCGCCGACGTCACCGCCGCAACCTTTGCCCTCGCCGCCCAGGCGTTTGGATGACCCGGAGAGTCCCATGTACAGCAATTCCCTCATTGAACTTGACCGCGCTCATCTCATTCATCCGGTCGCTTCCTATCGCAGCCATGAAAAACTCGGCGTGCGGGTGCTCGCCTCGGCGTCAGGCGCAACTGTCACCGATGCTTCGGGCAAGCAACTGATCGACGGCTTTGCCGGCCTCTGGTGCGTCAATGCCGGCTACGGTCATGAAAGCATCGTCGAGGCGGCAACGCGGCAGATGCGCGTACTGCCCTATGCGACCGCCTATTTCGGCCTCGGATCGGAAGCTGCAATCCGGCTCGCCTCGGAGCTCGCCGAACGGGCGCCAGGCAATCTCGATCACGTCTATTTCACACTCGGCGGCTCGGATGCAGTCGACAGCACGATCCGCTTCATCCGCTATTACTGGATCGCCCGTGGCGAGCCGCAGCGCGACCAATTCATCTCCGTCGAGCAGGGCTATCACGGTTCCTCGACGGTCGGCGCGGGCCTGACGGCGCTGCCATTATTCCATGCCGGCTTCGGCATACCGTTCGACTGGCAGCATAAGATTCCATCGCACTATGCCTATCGCAACCCGGTCGGCGACGATCCGCAGGCAATCATCGACGCCTCGCTTGCCGCTCTGAGGCGGAAGGTTGAAGAGATCGGCCCGGAGCGGGTCGCCGCCTTCTATGCCGAGCCGATCCAGGGGTCCGGTGGAGTGCTGGTGCCGCCCAAAGGTTGGATGAAGGCAATGCGCAAGCTCTGCCACGAACTCGGCATACTCTTCGTGGCGGACGAGGTGATCACCGGATTCGGCCGCACTGGGCCACTCTTTGCCTGCGAGGAGGACGAAATCGTCCCGGACTTCATGACCGTGGCGAAGGGCCTGACCTCCGGCTATGTGCCGATGGGCGCGGTTTTCATGGGCGACCATATCTACCAGACGATCGCAGACAGCGCCGGTGCCGCAGCCGTTGGCCACGGCTACACCTACTCGGCCCATCCGGTCAGCGCGGCAGTCGGCCTCGAGGTGCTAAGGCTTTACGAGGGCGGCTTGCTGGACAATGGCCGGAAGGCAGGCGCACGCCTGATGGCCGGCTTGGAAAGCCTCAAGGCTCATCCGCTGGTTGGCGACGTGCGTGGGCGCGGCATGCTCGCCGCCGTCGAGCTTGTCGTCGACAGGGAGAAGAAGACCCCCTTGCCCGCGGCGGCCGAGCCGGCGCGCCGCATCTTCGATCGCGCCTGGGCAAACGGACTCGTCATCCGCGCCTTTGCCAATGGCGTGCTCGGCTATGCACCACCGCTCTGCTGCAGTGAAACGGAGATCGATGCCATTGTGGATCGCACCCGCAAGACGTTGGACGAGACGTTGGAAGACCCTGATGTCCGCCAGGCCTTGAAGGCCTGACGGACGGCGGGGCCGCATATATCGCCAAATGGCCACATTCGGAATTTTGTGCCGCTCCATCCTGTCTTTTCGGACACTTCGGCGCGGCACAAGTGGCCAAACTTGAATGAAAGAAGGGGGGCGCTCCAGATGCGGGCCCTCTTCACAAAGAGCGGAAAGAATCATCTGCTGACGGGAACAGAATCTTCTTCACGAAGCGAGGCGCTCGCGAGGGCGCCAGGAAACTGGGAAATGGAGTTGAACAGCTTACCGAATTGCAGCGGCGACATCCTGGATATCGCTCAGAGCCACCATCGCGACTTCGGCATCTCGCGGGAGCCTGGGCTTGCCACTTGCTGGATCGAGCGCCGCTACGCGCAGAAAAGCTACGGCGGCACCATCCGGCCGCCCGAGTTCTAATCAATTCGCCTCTATAGCCGCTTCTGCCGATGCCCTGGCAGAGCTGCGCTGGTGATTCATTTCAACGATCGGGGGTCCAAGCTCGCAGGAGAAGGACAACCCGGCAACTGAGAAGGGGAATGACATGACAGACAAGATCACCAATTGGACCAGGTCGGACGACGCCATGGTCGAAGCCGCCATCCGTCGTGGCGCCACGCGCCGCGAACTGTTGCAGATGCTGCTCGCTGGCGGCGTCGCTATGTCGGCCGGCGGCGTCCTGCTCGGTCGGGCCTCTGAAGCGGTTGCCGCAACTCCGGTCACTGGGGGCCACCTCAAGGTGGCGGGCTTCACGTCTTCGACCGCAGACACGCTTGATCCGGCCAAAGCTTCGAATTCCACGGACTATTCACGGTGCTCGGCCGTCTACAACCGGCTCTCCAATCTCGACAAATCCGGCGCCACGCAGATGGAGCTGGCAGAAAGCATCGAGAGTGCCGATGCCAAGGTGTGGACCGTGAAATTGCGCAAGGGCGTCACCTTTCACGACGGGAAGCCGCTGACCTCCGCAGACGTGATCTTCTCGCTCAAGCGCCATCTGAATCCCGATGTCGGTTCCAAGGTCAACGCCATCGCGAAACAGATGACCGATTTCAAGGCGGTCGACGATCTCACCGTCGAAATCACGCTGGCCGATGCCAACGCCGATCTGCCGACGATCCTGGCCCTGCATCACTTCATGATCGTCGCCGACGGCACCGCCGATTTCTCCAAGGGGAACGGCACCGGGCCTTTCGTTCTCGAAAGCTTCGAGCCGGGCGTGCGCTCGCTCATGCGGAGGAACGAAAACTACTGGAGGTCAAAGGGACCATATGTTGACGCCTTTGAATTCTTCGCGATCAGCGACGATAGCTCGCGCGTCAATGCATTGTTGTCCGGAGACGCCCACGTCGCCGCCGCCATCAATCCCCGTTCGGAGCGCCTTGTCGAAAGCCAGCCGGGCTTCGTCCTCTCCAAATCGGCCGCAAACAGCTACACCAACCTCAACATGCGCCTTGACATGGCCCCTGGCCAGAACAAGGACTTCGTGGCCGGCATGAAGCACCTCGTCAATCGCGAGCAGATCCTGAGGGCGGCTCTGCGCGGGCGCGGCGAAATCGGCAATGACCAGCCGGTCTTTGCGGGCAACGTCTACCGCAACGACGATCTGAAGCCGAAGCCGTACGATCCTGAAAAGGCGAAGTTCCATTTCGAGAAGGCCGGCGTTTTCGGCCAGACGATTCCGATGGTCGCTTCCGACGCGGCTACCGGCTCGGTCGACATGGCGATGGTCATCCAGGCCGCCGCTGCCGAGATCGGCCTGAGGCTGGACGTCCAGCGCGTGCCCTCGGACGGCTACTGGGACAACTACTGGCTCAAGGCGCCGATGCATTTTGGCAACATCAATTACAGGCCGACGCCGGACATCCTGTTCTCGTTGCTTTACTCTTCCGCGGCTCCCTGGAACGAAAGCCAGTACAAGTCGGAAAAATTCGACAAGATGCTGATCGAGGCGCGCGGCTCGCTGGACCAGGAGAAGCGCAGGGCGATCTACAACGAGATGCAGGTGATGGTCGCCGAGGAGGCCGGCACGATCATTCCGGCCTACCTGACGGGTATCGACGCCGTCACCGACAACCTCAAAGGCATGGAAACCAACCCGCTCGGAGGCATGATGGGTTATCGCATGGCCGAGCATGTGTGGTTCGAAGCCTGATTGAACAACCGCTTTGGGGGCTGCAGCTGCAACGCTGTGGCCCCCGGCATTATGGTTTGAAACCTGTCTTGAAAGCCGAAAGGGGAGCGCGACGTGAAGAACCGGGTCCTATCCCTCGCGTTGAGCCGATTGCTCATCGCCCTGATCACCTTGCTGATCGTCTCATTCGCGGTCTTTTTCGCGACGACGCTCCTACCGGGCGATACCGCGTCGATCTTGCTCGGCCAGGCCGCCACGCCCGAGGCCGTCGAGGGCCTGCGCAAGGCCATGCATCTCGACGAACCGGCAATCTTCCGTTTCCTGCGCTGGATTGTCGGCCTCCTGCAGGGCGACCTCGGTACCTCCTATGCGAACGATATGCTGGTTGCGGATCTGATCGGCGGGCGCTTTGTCAACACGTTGAAGCTTGCGGGCGTCACCGCTCTCTTCTCCGTACCGATCGCGCTCACCCTAGGGATTACCGCGGCCATGCTGCGCGGCTCGCTCTATGACCGCGCCGTTACCGTGCTGACGATCGGCGTGATCTCGGTGCCGGAATTCATGATAGCGACCTCCGCCGTGCTGGTCTTCGCGGTATATCTGAAATGGCTGCCGGCGCTCTCCTTTGCCAATGAAGTCACGTCGTTCGCCGATCTCCTGCGCATCTATGCCATGCCGGTGATCACGCTGGCCTTCGGTGTCTCGGCGCAGATGATCCGGATGACCAGGGCCGCAGTGATCGAGACGCTGAGCACACCCTATGTGGAGATGGCCCTGCTCAAGGGCGCCTCGCGGCCGCGCATGGTGTTTCGGCACGCGCTGCCAAACGCTCTGGGCCCGATTGTGAATGCCGTTGCGCTTTCGCTTTCCTACCTGCTCGGCGGGGTCATCATTGTCGAGACGATCTTCAACTATCCAGGTGTTGCCAAGCTGATGGTCGACGCCGTCGCCACTCGCGACCTGCCGCTCATCCAGAGCTGCGCCATGATCTTCTGTCTCGGCTACCTGCTCCTGACCACGACGGCCGACATCATCGCCATTGTTTCCAACCCGAGGCTCCGATGACAATGACCAGTTCCGAGACCACTTCCGTGCGGATAACCGGATCCCGGTTTGGCTACCGCTTCAACATCGTGGGGATGATCGGTTTTTCGGTCATCCTCTTCTGGGCGATGGTCGCGATCTTCGCGCCGCTGATCACACCCTATCCGGTCGGCGAGATTGTCGACTTCGACTACTTCGGCCCGGTAAGCGCCGACTTCTGGTTCGGCTCAGACTATCTCGGGCGTGACATGTTCTCGCGCATTCTGATGGGCGCCCGGTATACGGTCGGCATCTCGCTCGCGGCAGTGACGATCGCCTGTTTCAGCGGTGTCGTGCTCGGCATGACCGCGGCGGTCGCAGGCGGCTGGCTGGACACGGTGCTGAGCCGTTTCCTCGACGCGCTCAACTCGATACCGAGCAAGCTCTTCGGTCTCGTGGTGGTCGCCGCCGTCGGCTCTTCCATTCCCGTGCTCATCCTCACCCTTTCGGTGATCTACATTCCGGGCTCCTATCGTTTCGCCCGGGCGCTTGCGGTGAACATCAATGCCATGGATTTCGTGACGGTCGCCCGCATCCGCGGCGAGAGCACCTGGTATCTCATTCGCTCGGAGATCCTACCCAGCATCGTCGGGCCGGTCCTGGCGGATCTCGGTATCCGCTTCGTGTTCATCGTTCTTCTGCTTTCCGGCCTGTCCTTCCTTGGCCTCGGCGTTCAGCCTCCCTATGCCGACTGGGGAGCCCTGGTGCGGGAAAACATCGGCGGCCTGCCCTTCGGCGCACCGGCGGTGATGGCACCCTCCTTTGCAATCGCCAGCCTCACGATCAGCGTCAATCTGCTGATCGACAACCTGCCCCAGAAGATCCGTGATCGGAGCGAATGATGGCCAAGCTCGTAGAAATTCGTGACCTGAAAGTTGAAGCCACCACCGATTCCGGCCGCCGCGTCGAGATCATCAAGGGCGTCAGCATCGATATCGCCGAGGGTGAGATCGTTGCACTGATCGGCGAAAGCGGCTCGGGCAAGACGACGATAGCGCTGTCGCTGATGGGCTATGCCCGCCCGGGCTGCCGCATCGCCGGGGGCAGTGTGTCGCTCGCCGGCAAGGACATGGTCGCCCTTTCCGAAAAACAGCGTGCAAAGATCCGCGGCACGGAGGTCGCCTATGTGCCGCAATCCGCGGCCGCGGCCTTCAACCCGGCAGCCACGATCATGGACCAGGTGATCGAAGTCACCCGCATCCATGGGCTCATGTCGCCCGACGAGGCCCGCGCCCGCGCCGTCGATCTTTTCCGGGCGCTGTCCTTGCCCGAGCCGGAGACGATCGGCAGCCGTTATCCGCACCAGGTCTCCGGTGGGCAATTGCAGCGCCTTTCGGCCGCGATGGCTCTCATCGGCAATCCCAAACTCGTCATCTTCGACGAGCCGACGACCGCGCTTGACGTGACGACCCAGATCGAGGTGTTGCGAGCCTTCAAATCCGTCATGAAGCAGGGCGGCATCGGCGGCGTCTATGTCTCGCACGACCTTGCAGTCGTTGCCCAGATCGCCGACCGCATCGTCGTTCTGAAGGGCGGAGAAGTGCAGGAGGTCGGGACCACCGATGATATCCTCACAAACGCCAAACATCCGTACACGCGCGAACTGCTCGCTGCCTTCGAGCCGAAACGACGCCAGGCTGCTCAGGTGGCTGCCGCCCCGGCACCACTTCTTCAGATCGAGGGCCTTATTGCCGGCTATGGGCAGATCCAAGCTGACGGTCTCCCGGCCATCCGTGCCGTCGAAAATGTCAGCATCAAGGTTGAGAAGGGCCGCAACCTGGGCATTATCGGCGAGTCCGGCTGTGGGAAGTCGACGCTTGCCCGCGCCATCGCCGGCATTCTGCCCGCCGCCGGAGGCAGCATCGTCTTCGACGGGGTGAAGCTCGAACAAAACGCACGCCGACGCAGCCGGGAACAGTTGCGCGAGATGCAGATCGTCTTCCAATACGCCGACACCGCGCTCAACCCGGCAAAGTCCGTCGAGGACATTCTGGCCCGGCCGCTTGCCTTCTATCATGGCATGGGCGGCAAGGCACGAAGCGGCCGCATCGACCAGTTGCTCGACATGGTGCGCCTGCCGCGCAACCTGCGCCACCGGCGACCAGGCGAACTGTCCGGTGGCCAGAAGCAACGCGTGAACTTCGCCAGGGCGCTCGCCGCCGATCCAAAGCTGATCCTCTGCGACGAGATCACCTCCGCGCTCGACACCGTGGTGGCCGCCGCGGTCATCGAATTGCTGAAGGAGTTGCAGCGCGAACTCGGCCTCTCCTACATCTTCATCAGCCACGATCTTTCCGTGGTGGAGGCGATCTGCGACGAGATCGTCGTGATGTACGGTGGGAAGAAGGTCGAGGAAATCACCCCCGCTAAGGTCAAGGCGCCACAGCACCCCTATTCGCAACTGCTTTTCTCGTCCGTACCGAAACTCGACCCCACCTGGCTTGACGGGGTCGAGCAGGACCCGGAGCTCGTGCGGGCCTATTGCCGGCGCTGAAGCCCGCGGGCGCCTGCCGGCTGTTTCCCGCACTCCGCAGACTGGAGCTTGTGGTGCAGTGGAAATTTGTCGCTACAACAATCGGGCGTGCAGTTGAAATGTGGGGACGCGTCGCGGCGGCCTGTTGCCGATGGCCGGCAACGGGCCAGGCGAGGCAGTGGGTACAATCTTAGAACCTTTCCTGGAGTCGATTCCGGCAGGGGTGAAATGACACCCAGTGCTGGCAACGTTTACACCACTGGATATGGCCCGGTTCGACCATACAACCGTGGTTGGATGGGCACCTCGTCGTAGATGGCATACGACCCCCTGCGGTCATTCGCCGATGGCGGTGGAACTTCCGGTGTGACCAGTAGCCGACATCAACACGAATACGAGAAAGCCATCTGCCATCCGAACCAGGAAGGGGCCAAGAGCGGCGCGATCATGGTTCTGTCACCGCAAGCAGACCTGAGGCCATTGCCCGGAAAGCATCGATCGCCTTCGGCAGGACTTCCTCCGGATCACCGCTGGCAGCGACCCAAAGGGCCGCGTTCAGCGCTGCACCACTGAGAAGCCTGGCCGCAGCCTCGGGGTCGACCGGCTTGAGGACTTCGCTTTCCAGCAGCCGCTCGACTGTCAGCCTAGTCGCATGCAGGCAACTGTTCTGACTGGGCCATGTCGACGGGTCGCCGAGCACTGCAGGTCCATCGAGCAGTACGACCCGCTGCACTTCAGGATCGAGAGCCATCTCGATATAGGCGGTGCCCTCGGCGAGCAGCCCATGCCAATCGTCTTCGGCTCGCGCGCCGAGCTCTTTGGCTCGTGAAGCCATTTCACCGTCAATCTGGTTTACGACCGCTGCCAAGAGTCCGCGCTTGTCTCCGAAATTGTGGTAGAGCGCGCCTCGCGTCAGGCCGACATCGGCTGTCAGCTCGTCCATTGAGGCCCCGGCAAAACCTTTCTCGGCGAAGGCCTTTCGCGCCGCGGCAATCAGCTTGGCGCGGTTCTCTTCCATCATCTCCTGGCGACGTTTTGCCATTCTGACCCCTGAAAAATTGACATACGCTACGTATGTGACTTGACATACGCAATGTATTTGAGTCAACTAAGATGCGCGCCGTATATCAAATGTGGCGTGGCTTGTGAAGTTCTCGTGCCGTCGCGCGATGCTCATCAGCTTCGACCCACCAGCAATTCAAAAAGGCCAGACAAATGACCAAACGTGATGCAATTTTTCCCCCCAACAAACATGCCCTTTACGAGGCACACGGCTATTCCGCCGCGATCCGGTCTGGCGACCTGTTGTTCGTCTCCGGTCAGGTTGGCAGCCGCGACGATGGAACGCCCGAACCGGACTTTGGACGTCAGGTCCACCTCGCCTTTGATAATCTTGAAATGACGCTGAAAGCGGCAGGTTGCACCTTCGACGATATCGTTGATATCACAACATTCCACACCGATCCCGAAAGGCAGTTCGAGGCCGTTATGGGCGTAAAGAACCAAATATTCAGCGAGGCTCCCTATCCAAACTGGACGGCGGTCGGTGTAAATTGGCTCGCTGGCTTTGATTTCGAAATCAAGGTTATCGCGCGCGTCCCCGACGCTGTACGATCATTCAGCTAGAGAATACCTGACTGCCGGTCCTGCGAATTAACTCTGCTGTAAAAGCGCTGGCAAAAAAGTCATTTTGCGAGCGCTTTTGGCAACAGGTTTGTGGAAGAAGCTCTCAATGCGCTGCCGCTAGGCGATCCGATCGTACGCGTACTGGTGCTTGCGGGACGTCGGTGCGGAAGAGTTTCGCCTTCCATCGCTGGCCTCCAAAAGCCAGCGTTTGAATCTAATTTGCGCGCTGATGGGAATCCCAATTCTTAAATCATCACCGCGGCCTAAACCCGAAACAAACTCGTAAGCGGCATGTGCGCCTTGACGATCGGCGACTTCAAGACGACGAAACTGAAGTATTTGTCGATACCGACGTCCATGTCGGTCAGACGCTCCATGATCGTCTGGTACTCACCGATGCCGGCGGTGACGAATTTCAATAGATAATCGTAACCGCCCGAGACCAGATGGCACTCTATCACCTGGTCGACCTTGTCGATTGCCGCGAGGAAGCGGGCGAAGTCGATCTGGCGATGGTTCTTGAGCGTGATTTCTGTAAAGACCGTCAGCGTCTGGCCGAGCTTGCCGACATTGATCTGTGCGGAATAACCCTCGATGTAACCCTCGGACTGCAGCTTTTTCACCCGCATCAGGCACGGGCTCGGCGAGAGGTTGACCAGTTCGGCAAGCTCCACATTGGTGATGCGGCCATTCTTCTGCAATTCGTACAGAATTTTTATGTCGATCCGGTCCAGTTTCATCGCGTGCCTCCGCTTGCCGAGAGGGTAACGGTGCAGCACATTATGCCAGACTGTTCCCGACAGCGACCTTAACATGTTGGATGCGCCTGTCGATTTCATTTCACGCAATCCACCGAAGCAGAAACGGCCACCGCCTTCCTGACAAGCAGAATTTTCTGCCGTCAAGCTCCAGATCTCCGGCAACGCCTTGGATGCGAAAGCGCTAGACTGGTCGCAGAATGGAGACAATGCCATGTCCGCACCGCTGAAACTCGTCGACACCACCCCATCGCTGCCCGCAACCGCCGACGCGGTGGTGATCGGCGGCGGCATCATCGGCGTTTTTACGGCCTACTATCTTGCCCGCCGCGGATTGAAGGTGGCGCTCGTCGAAAAGGGTCGGATTGGCGCGGAGCAGTCCAGCCGCAATTGGGGCTGGTGCAGACAGCAGAACCGCGATGCCCGCGAACTGCCGATGGCGACGAAGAGTCTCGACCTGTGGGAACGCTTCGCGGAAGAGAGCGGCGAAGATACCGGCTTCCGGCGCTGCGGTCTCTTCTATCTGAGCAACAGCGAGGAGGAGCTGTCAGGCTGGGCGCGGTGGCGCGATTTTGCCCGCACGGTCGGCGTCACTACCCACATGCTGGATAGCGCCGAGGCGACCGAGCGCGGCCGTGCGACGGGAAAGCCATGGAAGGGCGGCGTCTTTTCACCGAGCGATGGTACCGCCGATCCGGCAATTGCCGCGCCTGCGGTGGCGCGTGCGATCCTGAAGCTCGGCGGCACGGTGCACCAATCCTGCGCCGCCCGCGGCATTGAACTCGAAGGCGGGTGCCTGTCCGGCGTCGTTACCGAACATGGCACCATCCGCACGAAAACCGCCGTGCTCGCCGGCGGCGCCTGGGCCTCCTCCTTCTGCCGCCAGCTCGGTGTGCGCTTCCCGCAGGCGTCGGTCCGCTCGTCGATCCTTTCTGTTTCACCGGCCGCTGCCGGCTTGCCGGACGCGCTTCATACGGCGGGCGTTTCGGTGACGCGTCGCAGCGATGGCGGTTACACGCTGGCGATCAGCGGCCGCGGCCGCGTCGATCTCACGCCGCAGCAGTTGCGGTTCGCACCGCAATTTCTGCCGATGTTCCTCCGTCGCTGGCGTAGCCTGGCACCTGGCGGCATCGAAGGCGTTTGCTCCGGACACGAGACCTTGGCTCGCTGGCAACTCGACCGGCCGACGCCGATGGAGCGCATGCGGATTCTCGATCCGGCGGTGGACAAACACACTATACGGCTTACCCACTCGCGTGCACTCGAACTCCTTCCCGCCTTGAAGAACACGCACATCACAGCGGCCTGGGCAGGCTACATCGACAGCACTCCCGACGGTGTCCCCGGCATCGGGGAGATTGCGAGCACTCCGGGCTTCATCCTCGCCGCCGGTTTCAGCGGCCATGGCTTCGGCATCGGGCCTGGTGCCGGCCATCTGATCGCCGACATCATCACCGGCGACGAGCCGATCGTCGATCCCCGTCCCTACCATCCGGATCGCTTCGGCAAATCCGCCTGGGGCAAGGTCGCCGACTTCTGACGACCCGTTTAAAAACTCAGTTGCACCTTGCAGGCCGACGACCGATCGCCCGCCTGCTCGAAGGCCGCGATCGCCTGCTCAATTGTAAATTCATGAGAAATTATCGGCCGGACATCGATCCGGCGCGTGGCGATGAGATCAACGGCGCGGGCGAATTCGGTGTCGAAGCGCTGCGATCCGACGAGCCGCAATTCCTTGCCGACCAGAGCATTGAGTGGGAGCGTGATATCCCCAGTCACCCCGACCTGCACGATCTGGCCACGCGGCCTCACCGCAGCGATCGCACTCCTGAGCGCCGGTTCCGCCGCGGAGCACTCGAAGGCCAGATCGAACTGGCCTTTCTCAGCTTCGAAGGGAGCGAGCGCCATCGGATCACGCCGAACATTGAGCGCTTTCGTCGCGCCCATTGCCATTGCGCGCTCGAGCGCCGCATCGGCGAGGTCGGAGACGACTATCGTCCCGGCGCCCGCATGGCGGGCGGCGGAAACTACCAGCGCGCCGATCGGTCCTGCGCCGGTGACGAGGACATGCTTGCCGTTGAGATCGCCGGCTTGCGCAACGGCGTGGAGGCAGACTGCCAGGGGTTCGGCGCAGGCAGCTTCTCCGGCACTGACCAGGGTACCCGCTGGAAAGCATTGGCCGGCCGGGACGACCAGCCAATCGCGAAACATCCCCTGCGTATGAGGCAGGCGCATGGCACTGCCCATGAAGCGCATATTGAGGCAGTGGATGGCCGCGCCCTCCCGGCAGAACCGGCAGTCCCCGCAAGGCTGGCTCGGATTGACCGACACCAATGCGCCGACCGTAATCCCCGATACGTTAGCGCCGAGCGCTGCGACACATCCGGATCCCTCATGGCCGGGAATGATCGGCTCGCGTACCCGTACAGGCCCGAAGCCGCCGTCCAGATAATAATGTAGATCGGAACCGCAGATGCCAGCCGCTGCCATCTTGAGCAGCACCTCGCCCTCCCTTGGCTCGCCAATGTCGGCGACCTCCAGCCGGAGGTCGCCAGGGCCATGGAGCCGCGCGAGACGCGTGCGCATGATCGCTCTCCCCGTCAGCGGATGAGCCCGACTACACCCGGCAGCCAAAGCGTCACCGCCGGAACGAACGTGATCAGCAGCAGGGCGATGAAGAGGGGCAGCAGCCAGGGCAGGATTGCCATCGTCGTCCGTTCGACCGAGAGCTTCGCGACGCGCGAGAGTACGAAGAGGACCATGCCGAGCGGCGGGTGCAGCAGGCCGATCATCAGGTTCAAAGTCATGATCAGGCCGAAATGCACCGGATCGATGCCGAACTGCGTGACCAGCGGCAACAGTATCGGCACGAGGATGGTGATGGCGGCGATCGTGTCCAGGAAGCAGCCCACGAAGAGCATCAGCAGGTTCACCAGGATCAGAAAGACCCACTTGTTGTCGGTGATCGTCAGGATCGCGCCTGAGAGCATCTGCGCGGCCTGGCTCACCGTCAACAACCAGGCGAAAATAGAAGCGGCAGTGACGATAAACAGCACCGAAGCGGTCGTCTCGATCGTATCGAAGGTCGCCCGAGCGAGCGTCGACATAGTCATGCTCCGGTAGCGCACGAGTCCGAGAAACAGCGACCAGAGAACCGCGGCGACCGCGGCTTCTGTCGGCGTGAACCAGCCCATCGTCATGCCGCCAATCAGGATGACCGGGGTCATTAGCGCCATGACCGCTGAAAAGTCGAAATACCAGTCGAGCGCGAGAAGCGCGACGAGAGCAAGGCCGACGGCGACGTTCATCGACAGGCCGGCGGACATCAACAAGTAGATGACGAGTGGCACGGACAGAACGACGACCACCTCGAGAGAAGCCGACAACAGGCGCCTGATCTCGAACGGCGTATCGGAGCCCCAGCCGCGCCGATAGGCAAAGATGGCGACCGTCAGCATCATCAGCAGGGTCATTACCACGCCCGGCACGATACCCGCCATGAACAGGGCGCCGATCGAGACGTTCGCCATCATGCCGTAGATGACGAAGGGTAGCGACGGCGGAAAGATAGGCCCTAGCGTCGCCGATGCTGCCGTGACGCCGACCGCGGCGTCCACGGGATAGCCATGATCCTTCATCGCCTTGATTTCGATCGTCCCGATGCCGGCAGCATCCGCCAGTGCCGTGCCCGACATTCCGGAAAAGATCACCGAACCGATTATGTTCACCTGCGCGAGCCCTCCCTTCATCCAGCCGACGAGCGCGACGGCGAAGGAATAGATGCGGCCGGTAACGCCGGCGGAGTTCATCAGGTTGCCGGCGAGAATGAAGAAGGGCACCGCAAGCAGCGGAAAGCTCTCGACGCCGGCAATCATCCGCTGCGCCGCGATGATATCCGGCGCGACATTGTAGAAGAGGAGATAGAGCACCGACGCCACGGCCATGGCTATGGCGACGGGCACGCCGATCAGCATCAGAAGCAGAAAGGAACCGACAAGCAGAAGCATGATCAGCCCTCGACCTTATGGAATTCCTCGGGCCTTTCGAGAACCGAGTAGCCGCGGCGTTGATTGCCGATAAAGACCTGTATGGAGCGGATCAGCATCAGCACGAAGCCGGCCATGACGCTGTAGAAGACGATGTTGCGCGGCAGGTCGACGGTTACCATGCGTTCGTGGGCAACGATCCCGACGTAACGCCACATCAGCCAGCAGGCATAGGCGAAGAAGCCGATGCGCACGAGGTCTACGAAAGTCGCCATGCCGCGAGCGACGGGACGAGGCAGGTAATGATAGAGCACATCGACCTGGATGTGCCGCGAGACACGCACGCACATGACGGAGCCAAGGAACACCACGCCGATCAGGCAATTCGTGGCGATCTCCTCCGTCCAGGCGTAGGAATCATTGAGGACATAACGGGTGAAGAATTGCAGAAACACACAGCCCGTCATCACCCAGAAAACAGCGAGCGTGGCCCAATCCTCGACGGCATAGCTAGAAACATCCGCGGCGGGCGGGGCCTCGTCGAAGGACTGGGCGATTTCCTCCGGCGTCACTTGCAAATGGACTTCCTGTGACATCAGCGATCATCCGGCAAAGAGTGGCGGAATGCCGGCCGCCTCAGCTTGCGGCCGGCAATCTATGGTTCACTTGACGGCGCGGATGGCCTCCCAGTCCTCCTTCCGGTAGCCGAAATCCTCGAGCGCCACCTTTTCCATCACGTTCGACTCGAAGTCAGCCTTGTCGACTTCGGTCACCTCGAGGCCGCGCTCCTTGAAGGTCGCAACGAGGGCCTTTTCACGCTCTTCGATGGTCTTGGTGGCGCGCTCGGCGGCCTGCTGCATCACCTCGGTGAAGATCTGCTTATCGGCATCGGAGAGCTGCGACCAAAGCGATTTCGACACGACCGTGTTCAGGTGGTCGACGATATGCCCCGTCAGCACGATGTGCTTCTGGACTTCGAAGAACTTCTTCGCCTCGATCGTTGTCAGCGGGTTTTCCTGCGCCTCGACCGTGCCGTTCTGCAGCGCAAGATAGACCTCCGCGAAGGCAATCGGCGTCGTGTTGGCACCGCAGGCCCGTGGCATCGCCAGATAGGCCGGAACGTCCGGAACCCGCATCTTCAGGCCCTGCATGTCTGCGCATTTGGAAATGGGTCTGTTCGACGTGGTGTGGCGGGTGCCGTAATAGGTGACGGCGGTGATATGATTGCCGGACGCCTCCTCGTAGCCCTTGGCGAGATTCTTGAACACATCGCTTTTGGTATAGGCGATCAGATGGGCGGGGTCGCGAAAGGTGTAGGGGAAATAGGTGACGCCGATCGGCGCATATTCGCGCGCTGCGAAGCTCGAGCCGGAGATGATGATGTCGACCGTGCCGAGCTTCAAGCCCTGGTTGATATCGGCCTCCTTGCCGAGCTGCGACGCAGGAAAGACGTCGATCTTGTAGCGTCCCTCGGTGCGCTTGCCGATCTCTTCGGCGGCCCAGACGGATTCTGTGTGGAACGGCTCGGAAGTCTCATAGACATGAGCCCACTTGAGCGCCGTCTGGGCTTCAGCGGTGATGGCCGAAGCGAGGATGGTGGCAGTCGCACCCAGTAGCGTAAGCAGTCTGAACCTCATCTTCATTCTCCTCCCAAATTGAGATCTTGCGGCGATGCTATTTTCCCCCGGCACGCCTCCAGGCGGCGTGCATCGTACTGTCGGTCGTTTCCTCCCCGAAACTTGCCGACAGGCGAAGTTGCGACTGGTCGAGATGCGCCCGCATTGCGGCACGTGCAGCCGCTGGATCGCCCGCGGCGATCGCGTCACGGATCACACGATGCTCTTCCATCGCCGCGCGCCATGTCTCCGTGTTCTCGAAATAGCTGGCGAGTTTCTCGAAATAGGGCGTCATGCGCATGTCGTGAATACTGCCGACAAAGCGGTTCAGCGTCTGATTGGCGATGATGCTCGCGACGAGGACATGAAATTCGCGGTCGATCGACAGCGCCATGCGGCGATCCTCGATCGACGCCGCCATCCGCGCCAGATTGTCGTCGAGAATGGCGATATGCTCGGGACGCGCCAGCCGGGCGGCCTCCTCGGCAATCGCGCACTCCACGACCGCCCTTGCCCTCAGCAATTCGAACGGACCTTCGAAATCCTCAGGCGGCTCGTCGGACGCGGGCACCTTGCGCGCCGTGATATAGATGCCGGATCCCATGCGGATGTCGATGAAGCCTTCGACCTCCAGCACGATCAACGCCTCGCGGATCGTCGGCCGCGAGACCCCAAACTTCTGCGCCAGATCGCGCTCGGCGGGGAGTCGGGAGCCGGAAGCCAATTCGCCCCGCTCGATCAGGTCCCGCATCTGGTCCGCGACCTGACGATAGAGGCGGCGCGATTCCACGGCAGAGAACATCATCCTTCTCCAAGCGACCTGTGTCTGAGGGCGGCCAGGTGGCCAGGTGGTCATACCAATCTGGTCAGAATACGTGCATTTGCTCCTGAGTCAAACACACACAATCGTCCAAAGCGGTGGCAAACTACCGAAAGTGGTTTCATCGCACGTTGAACGAGGCAGCGGGTCAGGGAGCGGCATGATCGCATCGTGATTGTGCTGCCGGTCTTGGAGAGATGTTGAGGGCCTAAGAAGGCGCTGGACCGCCATCAGATGATTACGGCTGGGTGAATTGCGGCTTTTCTACCCTTGAGGCGACGGCTGCCCGTCGCCCGGGTCCCGCCGCGGGCGGGAAAAACCGCCATCCCGTCTGGACGGTGGCGGCGCCACCCTCGGTGGTCGGGCGCCGCCGCAGGTGCTGGCTTGCCGCCCTTATGCCAGCGCGATCACGGCTTCGATTTCCACCTGCGCCCCCTTCGGCAGCGCACTCACCTCGTAACAGGCGCGTGCGGGATAGGGCTTCTGGAAGAATGTCGCATACTCATTGTTGATGTCAGCGAACTTGGAAAGATCAGTCAGCAGCACCGTCGTCTTGACGGTCCTCTCAATACCGGAACCTGCTGCTCGGGCGATCGCGGCGATGTTCTTCAGGCATTGTCTCGCCTGCTCCACCGGATCGTCGGAAACGAGCTCCCCGGTCGCCGGGTCGATAGGAAGCTGACCCGAGACGAAGAGCAGATCACCTACCTTTATTGCCTGCGAAAACGGGCCAATCGCGCCCGGTGCTTCAGCGGTTGCAATCGCGTCGATCATAGAGTCCTCCGAATTTGGTTTTGGGATCAGCTGTAGCGGACGATCGCCAGATCGGCCGCATCGATTTCCGGCTTCCGGCCGCTCACCAGATCGCTGATGAGCCGCGCCGAACCGCAGCTCATCGTCCAGCCAAGCGTGCCGTGGCCAGTATTCAGGAAAAGACCTGCAACATTGGTAGGTCCGATCACCGGCGTTCCATCCGGCGTCATCGGCCTCAGGCCGGACCAGAATGACGCCTTGCCCAAGTCGCCGCCGGGGAACAGGTCGGTTACAGAATGCTCGAGCGTGCGGCGCCGCGCACTGCAGAGGTCATTGGTGTAGCCGGAAATCTCCGCCATGCCGCCGACCCGAATCCGGTCACCGAGCCTGGTGATCGCAATCTTGTAGGTTTCATCCATCACGGTCGATTCCGGTGCGCGGGATGCGTCGGTGATGGGGATCGTCAACGAATAGCCTTTAACGGGATAGACGGGCAGCGTGATACCGAGCGGCTTCAGGAGAAGCGGCGAATAGCTGCCGAGCGCCACGACGACAGCATCCGCGCTCAGCCACCCGCGATCGGTGGCGACCCCGACAATCCGCCCGCCCTCCTTGCCCAAGCTCTTGATGTTGGTACCGTGGGCGAAGCGGACGCCAAGCTCTGCCGCCTTCGCGGCGAGGGCGTTGGTGAACTTGAAGCAGTCACCGGTCTCGTCCTTCGGCGTCAGCAGCCCGCCGACGATTTTTTCGCGGACATGCTGTAGCGCGGGCTCGGCCCGGATGCAGCCGTCACGGTCAAGCACCTCGTACGGCACGCCATCGGCTGCCAGCGCCTTGACGTCCTTGGCCGAGGCGTCGAGTTGCTGCTGCGTCCGGAAGAGCTGGAGCGTGCCCTGCATTCGCTCGTCGTAGCCGATGCCGGTTTCAGCCCGCACTTCGGCGAGAGATGTCCGGCTGTAATCGGCCAGTCGCAGCATCCGGCTTTTGTTGATCGCGTAGCGCTCGGCCGTGCAGTTTCTCAGCATCTGGAGCATCCAGGTGAGCATCGCGCGGTCGAGCTTGGGGCGCAGGATCAACGGCGCGTGCTGCATCAACAGCCATTTCAGCGCCTTCACCGGGATGCCCGGCGCTGCCCAGGGCGAGCAATAACCGAATGAGACTTCGCCTGCATTGGCGAAGCTCGTTTCCAGGGCCGGGCCTTCCTGGCGGTCGACGACTGTGACGTCGTGTCCGGCTTTGGCAAGCCGGTAGGCGCTGGTCACGCCGATCACGCCGGCGCCGAGAACGATGACTTTCATGGTTTCCTCAAGGATGTTTGCTCAGCGATACTGACGTTCGTAGCGGTGACCGAGGCCGGTCAGGATTTCGTAGGAGATCGTGCCGGCGGCTTCGGCGACATCCTCAAGCGTCTGGTTTGGCCCGAGGACCTCGACAAGGCTGCCAAGCGAAAGCGTGCCGCCGGGCAGCGCGGTGACATCCACCGTGATGCTATCCATCGAGACACGTCCGACGATCGGCAGGCGAACGCCGCCATAAAAAACCGCGCCCCGATCACTGAGACTGCGTGGAAGGCCATCGGCGTAACCGGCTGCGATGGTAGCGAGCCTCATTTCGGCGGATGTCATGTATGCGCCGCCATATCCGACCCGTGTCCCAGCGGGAACCGTCCTTGTCTGGATGACGGCGACATCGAGCCGGACAACCGGCTCCATGGGATTGGCTCTGCCTGCAGTGGGCGCGCCACCGTAGAGGGCTATGCCCGGGCGAGCCAGAACGCCGTGATAGTCGCCGCCGAGGAAAACGCCGCCCGAATTGGCAAAAGAGATTCTCACGCCGGGAAACTCGGTGGCGACTTTGCGCATCTCGAGGAGCTGGCCTGCATTCTGCCTGTTGTCCACCTCGTCGGCGGAGGCGAGATGGCTCATTAGGAAGAGAACTTCGACCGAGGCGCAGCCAATGAGATCGGCCGCGAGCGCGCTTCTTTCCCCTGGTGGGACGCCCAAGCGCGACATGCCCGTGTCGAACTGCAAGACGCCCGGAAGGACGCGTCCGAGCTTCTGCCCTGCGGACGACCACCGCCGGAATTGCTCGAGTGAGTTCAGCACCGGAATGACGCCAGCGTCGGCGCAGGTGACCTCCGCTCCGGGCTGTAGTCCGTTGAGCACGAATATCTGCGTGTCGTTCGGCAGAAGCGGCCTGAGCTTGATTGCCTCGGCCAGGTGCGCAACGAAGAAATGCCGGCAGCCTTGCGCATGGAGGGCTTTGCAGACCTGCTCCGCGCCCAGGCCGTAGGCATTCGCCTTGACCACGGCTCCGGCCGTTGCCGGTTCGACAGCTGCCGAAAGCTTCCGGTAGTTTCGGCCCAGGGCGGCAAGATCAATGGTCAGGTAGCCGGAAGCACCCGCACCAGCTTCGGTCTGTCGATCTTGAGCATGTAATGCGTAATGAACCATGTGCAGCCTCCCGTCTGCACCGGAAAATATTGAAATTTTCGTTGAATTTCCTGGCTGTTGTCGATCGCTTGTTTCAATGTATGATAACTATTCGAATTATCTTCAAGGAAATGGAATATTCTGCATGACCGCAATCGACGCCGTCGACCGTAACATCCTGCGCCTGCTGCGGCTCAACGCGCGCATGAGCAATGCCCGCCTGGCCGCGGAAATCGGCCTGTCACCTTCCGCTTGTTTGCGCCGGATAAAATTGCTCGAGGACGCCGGCGTCATCCGCGGCTACACGGCATTGGTGGAGAGCGGGAGTTCCGAGGACACGATCGCGGTTATCATCAACATCACCCTCGAACGGCAAACCGAGGAACATCTCGACCGTTTCGAAGCGGCCGTTCGAAAGCACCCGGAAATCCGCGAGTGCTTTCTGATGACCGGCGGATCAGACTATCTGCTCAGGGTAGAAGTGGCAGGCGCGGGCGAGTTCGAGAGGATCCACAAGGAAATCCTCTCGACACTGCCCGGCGTGCTGAGAATTCATTCAAGCTTCTCGATTCGCAACGTTCTGGCCACGCGCACTAAGAAGCGACGTTGAATCGAGGTGCTTCAAGGTGACATGCAGTCAGCTGCGCGCTGTGCGCATCTTTACCAAGTCGCTTCAATTCCGACACGTGTGTAGGCTTCGGGCGGAGCGTCGCTGGCGCGCATGAGCTCCTGCATCAGACGTGTCATTGCCTCCTCGATTTCCGGCGCAGCAAGGGGGCCTCTCCTGACCTGGATCATCGGCGAGATCGTAGAGCCGGGTGTCGCTCTCGAGGAGCGCGCCAGGACCGTAATTGTCGAACATAGGCGAACGCTCGGTCACCGGTATCTTGAGGACCGGCGCCCCCTTTGTGAACGGCATGGGCGGCGCAAGCGTAGCGCCGGCGAGTTCCTCGGGCCTAAACGGCTCCCAGATGTGCGTCGGCATCAGCGTATATTGATAAAGCTCCTGGGAGCGAAGGTCGGGCGGGAAGCGATGGTAGGTATAACGTCCGTCCGTGACGTTGATCGCGCCGCCGAAATAGCCGAATAAGGCGCCGCTGCGCAGCGAACCGTCGGCGTCGAGCAGCGGCAGCAAAGAGCACCCCTGCATGTCGGCAAGGGTCGGCACGCCGAACAGATCGAGAAAGGTCGGCGCGAGATCGATGGTTTGGGTCAGAGCCGATCGCCGGAGCCCAGCGCTCCGCGGTCGCCGATGATCGTACACGAACAACGGGATGTGCACGATCTCCTCATACATGTTCATCCGGTTCTTCGCCCAGAAGTCGTGCTCGCCGAGAAGAAAACCGTGATCGGTAGTGACGACGAGCGACGTATCGCGCCAGAGATCGTGGGCATCGAAATAGTCGAGAAGCTGGCCGATAAGGAAATCGCAAAGCGCAACGACGGCGTAGTAGTTGGCGCGCAATTCCTCGCACTCCTCCGGCAGCTCATCGACGCGGCCGTATCGCGGCCAGTCGCGAACCGGACCGTTCCAGCCCGTCGTGAATGCCTCGCGAAACCGTTCGGGTGCGGTGAAAGGCTCATGCGGGTCGAACGTCTCTATCTGCAGGAGCCAGTCGTCCGCGGTCCGGTTCCGCTCGATGAACTCCAGTCCGGCGGCGAAGCAGCGCACCGAGGGGAACTCGCTCTCGTCGTTGATGAAAGCGCGGTTGACGATGTTGCGGCGGAACTTGTCGCGTGCCGATTGGCTGAATTGCCGCTCATGATACATCTGCCGCAAGCGCTCCCATGGTGGCTGCACCATGGCCTTCCAGGGATCACCCTCCTGCCCACGGATGAAGTCGTAGCTGTCATAACGGGTGTGATAGGTGGCGCCGCCATCCTCGAAATAGTGAAAGTGGTCGGTAACGAGATGGCTGTAGGAACCGGCCCGGCAAAGCATTTCAGGAAAGGAATCGTCAAAAGGTTCAAGGGGCCCCCAGCTGCGGTGGAGAAAGCTGAGCCGGCCGGACTGCAGGTCGCGGCGCGCCGGCATGCACGGCAGGCTCCCCACATAATGGCGCTCGAATGTTGCGGTGCGTTCGGCCAGACGGGCAAAATTTGGCGTCGGCACTCGCCTTCCCCCATAGGGAGAGAGCACGTGTCGGTTGAGCGAATCAAACAGGACGAAGACGACCTTCATCGATCCTTGTCCCTCGTTAGAGCTGCCAATGCAGTTATCCGGTTCGCCGCTCACTCCGGTCTATCGTCCGAAAATGCGCGACCGCTCATTTTTCGCCGAAAAGAACGCGGCTGCAAGTGGGCCGGAGCCGAGGCGTTCCGAGCGGTGAGCAGTCACGGCCTGCCGAAGATCGGGAGCTATCGGCTGGCGCGGCCGGCGCGGCTGGCGAGCATGGCGATGAACGGCACGTCATCGCCCGAGATCGTGTCGACGAGACCGTCGGCGATCCATTGCACGAGTCGCGGCAAGGGGTCGCGTCCGCCGCGCCAATAGCGGGTGAGCACGTCTGGGCGCGGCACGTGTAGGCGGTTGCTGAAGCCCGCTTCATGCAAAGCCTTCGCATCCTCGGGGTGGAACATGTCGAGCTCTACCGAGACCGAGTTCGCGCCGCACGCCGTCAGCACGCCGATGAGGTCGGCGTGGCGCGCGTGGGTGATGGCTTCGGTCCTGATGCCCGGGTGGCGCTCCACCGCGCGCTTGAGCAGCACATGGTCGAAGCCGATGACCATGACCCGTTCGACAGTACCCGTTGCTCGCAGCAAGGCTGCCACGCGATCGACGGCAATGTCCGGTCGCTCCATCTCCTTGATCTCGAGCAAAACGCCGATGTCATCCGCCTTCGCCCAATCGAGGACCTCCGCGACAGTCGGTATCTTCGTGCCGGCAAAGGCGGGATGGAACCGAGCCCCCGCGTCCAGTCTACGGATCTGGTCGAGGCTGAGATCGGCTGCAAAGCCGTGCCCGTCCGTCGTCCTGTCGACGGTCAGATCATGCAGGACGACCGGCTCGCCATCCGCGGTCAGCATGACGTCGATCTCGACCGTGGTGGCCCCGGCGGCCTTTGCGGCTTCGAATGCCGGCCACGTGTTCTCGGGATAGTGGAGGCTGTAGCCGCGATGCCCGCAGACATGAGCATGGCCCGCTTCGCTGGCAAAGAAACTGAAGGCCATTCGATCTGATCCTCTATCGCGCAGCGCGACTTCTCAGTCGACATTCCTCTGACTGTTCGCGAACAATAGCTTGATCCCGCTGGACGGCTAATGCGTATTGATAGTTGGACATTCCCCGAAGCGCATTCATAATGGTGTTGCATCATTGCAATAGTCAATGAAGAACATGGTGACAACCTACCATGGCTGGGAGGAAAGAGGATGATTCAGTGGAAAATTGCACCTGCCGCGCTTCTGAGCGCGACATTGGCGGCCGGCACCGCGGTTTTCCTTGCGGCGACGCCTCTGTTGGCACAGGAAACCGTCAAGCTCGAGCTCTGGTCGCGTCAGGATCCCTCGGGACCGCTGCGTGCAGGCAATGTGGTCAAGGCTGCCGAGCGGCTGAACAAGGAGCTTGAGGCCGAAGGCTCGCCGAAACGAGTTGAGGTTGTCGTGCGCGAAAGCCCCGCCAAGGGCTTCGACGACGACGCCCTGCAACTTCTCAAGGTATTCGGCATTGGCGAAGGCCCCGACATGTTCATCGCCGCGCACGAATGGATCTGCGCCTTCCAGGAGGATGGCTTCGTTCTCAAGCTGGACGACTACATCGCAAAGTATCCAAAGCACTTCGGAACGATCTTCCCCTCGCTCTGGTCATCGGCCAAATGTCCCGACGGCACCTACGCAATTCCGCAGGACGCCGAGGCGAGGATGTTCTTCTACAACAAGAAGCTCTTGCGTGAGGCGGGTTACGACGATGCCTTCATCGACTCCATGCCGGAGCGTACCTTGTCCGGTGATCTGACCATGGACGAGGTGTTGGATATCGCCAAGCAGGTCGTCGAGAAGACAAAAGCCCAATACGGCGTTCTTCACCGGCCGAACAAGGGGCCCGACTACATCATGGCCTTCAACGCCTACGGCAACGACTTCGTCGATCCGAAAACCGGCAATTTGCTCCTCGAGCGCGACAAGCTCGCTGCCGCCTTCGGGTGGTTCGAGCGTGGGGTGAAGCAAGGAGTCATCCCGGCCAACAACACGGCGATGGAATTCGACGCGCTGCGCAAGGAATTCTACACCGGCAACGCCGCTTTCTGGATGTACGGGATCTGGGACCTCGGCAGCGTCGCCTTCCCGACCTACGGGCTGCCGCAGGACGAGCAAGCCTTCTTCAAGGATTGGGGATGGGTAGCCGGGCCGGCAGCAGAGAAGGGCGGCTCGGCGGTCAGCCTGACCCACCCGATCGTCTACGTGATCGCCGCCGACACGAAGGAGCCGGAGCTAGCCGTCCGACTGATTGGCCACGCTTCGGCGGCGGACCTCAACACCGATCACGCGGTGACGACGACGCATCTCGGCATCAAGCCAGAGCAACTCGATGATTCGCGCTATGCCGAGGCCTGGCCGCTCGCCAGGGCAACCGAACTGCTCAAGATTACCAAGTTCCTGCCCAACAACGCTCAGTTCGGCGAGCTCAACGGCATTATCTATGCCGGCATTCAGGGCGTGGAATCCGGGCGTTTGTCGGCGCAGGAAGCAGCCGACTTCGTCATAGAGGAGGCGTCGTCCGGCCTCGAGGACGTGATCGTCAAATAGGGTCCGAGCGGCCTCGCGACCAATGACCCGGCGGCGCTGGGTCGTTGGTTGCAAGTCCCCGCGGTGTTAGTCAGACAATGGCGACGATAGCAGACGAACTCATCGAGCGGCGCGGCCATGCGGCGTCGGCGACACGCCGGCGCACCAACTTCGCGATCTTTCTCGGCCCGGCGATCGTGTTGACGGTCCTATTCTTCATCGTGCCGGTAATCATCGATATCGCAGTGTCGTTCACAGATCTCGGCCGATCGCTCCGCATTACCGCGTTCACCACCGAACAGTATGAAAAGGTTTTTCGAACCGATCGCCGTCTGACACAGGTGATTGGGCTGACCTTCGTTTACGTCTTCGGCACGCTGGCGATTTTCAACGTCACCTTTGGCCTGATCCTCGCAATCACCACCACCTCGATCAGGAACGTATCCGGCAGCTTCTTTCGTGGTGTGTGGCTGCTCCCGCGGATGAGCCCATCCGTCCTTTACATCCTGCTTTGGCTTTGGGCCGTGAGCCCCACCGAAGCCGGCCTCGTGAATC